>ENA-UONQ01002990-UONQ01002990.1-human-gut-metagenome-genome-assembly--contig:-CS26-NODE-2990-length-10297-cov-4.448057_pt1 | contig 10297 bp, 10 predicted proteins | sample MGYA00242460_ERZ724007 | MGnify/ENA metagenome assembly ERZ724007
CTCCCCTCCCCAATACTCATCTATCCCTATTTCTTCTCTTTCTCAGGGGGAATACGCGCGTCGATGACCTTGACGCCGAATTCGGCGGCGTTGTCCGGCGGGCTGTAAAAAACGACCATGAAGGGAACCTCTCCGCCGGGGAGGACATTGGTATTGGTCGCCATGATGTCGATCTTGTTGGCGAGGGCCTGCTCGATGTCCTGCTCGCCGAGGACCTGCAGCTGGAACAGCGACAGGGACGTGCCCGCAAGCTGCTGCTTGGAAACCAGCGCGTTGCCCGCGGAATCGTACAGCGACGCTTCGATGCGGATCAGTTCGCGGGGCTGGTTGAAGCCGTTCACGACCTTCCCTTCGACCACCGAAATGTTGCCGAGCTTCTCGTTGCTGATGTTGTACTGCCGCACGCCGCGCAGGGCGATGTTCTTGACCAGCTCCACCGGGTCCTGCTTCTTGGGCGGCGCGATCATCTCCTTCACGGTGTCGAAGAGGGGCGTGTAGGTCCAAGCCCACCACGTGCCTCCGGCCACCGCGCAGAGGATCAACAGCGTCAGCACCCAACCCCATATACCGCCCTTCTTCTTGGGCGGCATGGAGAGGGACGGGGAAGAGAGGCTCAAGTCCGGCTCCATACGGATCTCCGCAGGCTTCACGCCGTCGGAAAGCTGGAACACGTGCTTGCACACCGAACAGCGCAATTTGGCCCCCGGAGCGGCCTGCGTTTCGGGCAGATTGAATTTGGTACTGCAATTAGGGCATGTAACGATCATAGGGACTCCGCCATTCGTCATTCTTCTATTTCAGCCTCGTAGATCGCCGGGAGTTCCCGATAACTCTCAGCGTAGTCTAGACCATACCCCACGACGAACCCGCTAGGCAAGGTAAACCCGACGAAGTGAGAAGTGACGGGCACCTCGCGCCGCTCGTTCTTGTCGACCAGAACCGCAAGCCGCAGGCTCCGCGCGCCGCGCGCCTGAAACTGGCGGTACAGGAAATCCATGCTGTGCCCGGTGTCCACGATGTCCTCGACGATGAGCACATGCTTGCCTTCGAGCGGGATTTCCACGTCCTTGGTGAACGTGATCGTCTTGGAACGCTGCGCCGCGCTGCCGTAGCTGGCGAGGCGCACAAAATCGAGTTCCGGCTTACAGGTGAGATGCCGGACGAGATCGGAAAAAAACATGAACGCGCCCTTGAGCACGCACACCACGACCAGAGGCTCGTCTTTATAAAGTGTGCTGATCTCTCCGGCCATTTCCTTGACGCGCGTCTGGATGGCTTCGTCGCTGATCAGAGGGTTGAGATTCGTAATACGCATGTAAAAGGCTCCTTCGGGGACGGCAACGTCCCGCGAGGCGGGTTAGATTTCCAGCAGGACCGCCGTTTCGTCGCAGTCCGGGAATTTGGGGCAATTCACGCAGTCCACCCAAACCTTCTGGGGCAGCACTTCCTTTTCCACAATGGAAAAGCCGAGCGCATTGAAGAAGGGCAGCTGGTAGGTCAGGGCAAACAGGCGGTGGATGTCCAGCTCGCGGGCTTCGGCGATGCAGGCTTCCACAATCAGCCGACCGCATCCCTTCCGGCGCGCATGGGCGGCCACAGCCAGCGAGCGCACTTCGGCCATGTTCTCCCAAATGATGGACAGGGCCCCGCAGCCGACGGTGGCCCCGTCGCCCTCCACGACGAAGAAGTCGCGCAGGTGACCGTACAGATCGGTCAGGGAACGCGGCAACAGCAGGCCGTCGGCGGAACTCGTCATCAAAAGGGCGTGGATGGCCCGGATATCGCCCATGCGGGCCTTGCGAACGCTCAGGTTCATCGACTTCCTCCCCTCAGGGGGTAGCCGCCGTTGATCCGGCCCGCCAAACAGGCCGGGAAAACGGCGGGTCCCCCGGACGCATACCAAATCAATTGAGAAGGCCGCTGAACGCTTCCTCAAGGTCTTCCTTGCCGACCATGCCGGGGCCTCCGGCGACCAGCTTGCCGGTCTTGTCGTACAGCAGGTTGAACGGAATGGACGAGATCCCGAACAGGGCGGGGACGTCGGGCTCCGCGAGGTAAACCGGGTAGTTGAAGTTCATAGCCTCGGCGAATGATTCCAACTTCCCGCGATCGCTGTCAAGCGAAATACCTACGATGACCACCTTGTCGGCAGGATAGGCTTTGCGTATACTGATAAGTTCGGGGATCTCCTCCCGGCAGGGCGGGCACCACGTGGCGAAGAAGTTGATGAAGACGAGCTTGCCCTTGTTGGCTTTCACGATATCGAGAACCTTCTCACTGGAGATGCCGGAGATGGCATCGGCCTTCTGAGGGGCGGCGAACGCGGGCAGGGCCAGCACGAGGCAGGCCAACAGGGCGATCAGGCAGGAAAGACGGCGCATGGCTGTTCCTTTGGGTTACTGGTTCTTGCGGGCCGCGATGAGGCTCTTGGCGAGCCGCACGGCGTCCACGGCATCGGACGAATAGTTGGCCCCGATGCTTTCCGCGAATGCCGGGGTCACGACCGCGCCCCCGACCATCACGTCGACCCCGAGGCCGCGCTGCTTCACGAGATCGACCGTGTCCCGCATACGGACCATCGTGGTGGTCATCAGCGCGGAAAGCCCGATGAGATCGGCCTTGTGCGCGACGGCGGCCTCGACGATGGCTTCGGCCTTCACGTCCTTGCCCAGATCCACGACCTTGAAGCCGTGGTTGCCGAGCATGAGGCTGACGATGTTCTTGCCGATGTCGTGAATATCGCCCTCAACGGTGGCGACAACGATGATTTTCTGCGCTTCGGCATTGGCTTCGCGTTCCAACAGCGGCTTCAGGCGTGCGAAAGCCGTCTGCATGGTTTCGGCGGAGCGCAGGAGCTGGGGCAGGAAATATTCGCGGCGCTCGTATTTCGAGCCCACTTCGGTGATCGCGGGGATGAGCCGCCCGCGCACGAGTTCAAAGGGATCGGCCCCGGCTTCCAGCTCCTTTTCCACGAGCCCGACCACGCTTTCGCGGTCGCCGAGAATCACGGCCTCCTCCACGGTCTGCGCCGTGGCCCGGCGGCGTCCGCCGTCCCGCCGTTGCCCGGCGTCCACATGGCATAGCCGTTCACGAACGCGGCGGCGTCCCGGTCATGGCCCATGAGCACGTCCCCGGCGGCCTTGGCTTCACGCAGGCGGCCGCTTGAGGGGTTGGCGATGCAGGAGCTGAGCCCCGCGCCCATCGCCATGCTGAGGAACGTCGTGTTCACGAGTTCGCGGGCGGGCAGGCCGAAGGAAATGTTGGACAGGCCGATGGTGGTCGCAAGGCCGTGCGCGGCGCACCAGCGGATCGTCTCAAGGCCCTCGCGGGCCGCTTCGGCCTTGGAGGCCACGGCCAGCGCCAGCACGTCCACGAGCACAAGGCGGCGCGGGATGCCGAGCATGGCGGCCTTGTCGAGCATGTTCTCGATGATGGCGATGCGGTCCGCCGCCTTCACCGGCAGCTTGCGGCCCTGAATGGGCAGCAGGATGAACGGCGCGCCCCACTGCCTGCACAGCGGACCGAGATGTTCCATGCGGTCGGCTTCGCCGCTGATGGAGTTCACCAGCGGGGAACCGGGGCAGAACGGCAGGGCCGCGGCAATGGCTTCCGCGTGCGAGGAGTCGAGGGAAAGCGGTTCGGCGTATTTTCCGGTGAGGCGCTGCACGAGTTCTGGCAGGAGCAGCGCCTCGTCGACCATGGGCGCGCCCACGTTCACGTCGAGGATCGGCGCGCCGAGGGCCACCTGCTCGGAGGCGAACCGCATGGCGAGGCCGTATTCCCCGGCCTGCAATTCCGCTTGCAGATCTTTCTTGCCCGTGGGATTGATGCGTTCGCCGATGATCTTGAACGGCTCGGCGGGGCTGACGCGCACCAGCCGGGTACGGGTGGTCAGCACGATGCCGGAAGGCGTCACCGCAGGGGCGGGACAGGGGCCGACGGCGTCGACGGCCCGGCGCAGGGCCGCGATGTGATCCGGGGTCGTGCCGCAGCAGCCGCCCACAAGCCGCGCGCCCATGCCGACGAAGGCCGCCGTCTTTTCGGCGAACGGCTCGGGGGGCAGGCGGAACACGGTCTTGCCGTCCACCAGCTCGGGCAGGCCCGCGTTAGGCTCGGCCAGCACCGGCACGGACGAACAGGCGAGGAAGCGCTCCATGAGCGGGGCCATCTGCTCGGGCCCGAGGCCGCAGTTCAGGCCGAGCGCGTCCACGCCGAGGTTCTGCATGGTTTCCGCGAAAATTTCCGGGGTCGTCCCGGTGAGGCTCGTCCCCTGCTCGAAGGTCATGGAAACCATGATCGGCAGGTCGCTTTCGGCCCGGATGGCGGCCACGGCAATGCGCACTTCCGCCAGATCGAACTGCGTTTCGATGAGGAACAGATCCACGCCGCCTTCCACAAGGCCGCGCGCCTGTTCGCGCAGGGCTTCATACAGCTCCAGCGGGTGCAGGTCCCCAAGCGGACGCACGAACTGCCCGCACGGCCCCATGTCGCCGGCGACGAAGGCTTCCCGGCCGGCGGCGTCCACGGCGGCGCGGGCGATCCGGGCCATCGTGCGGTTGAACGGCGTGACGTCGATGCCCGCCGGAAGCTTGAGGCGCGAGCCGCCGAAGGTGCACGTCAGAATGATGTCCGCGCCCGCGGCGAGGTAGTCGGCGTGGATCCCCCGGAGCACGTCCGGCCGATCGAGGCAGAACTGTTCCGGGTGTTCCCCGGCGGGCAGGCCCCTTGCCTGCAACATGGTCCCCATGCCCCCGTCGAGCAGCAGGGTACGCCCGGAGGCGAGTGCGCTACGAAAATCCGCCACGCGGTTCTCCTTTATGGTATCCTGCCCCTTCACGGGCGGGCAGGTCTTGAATGGCTCGTGAACAGGAGCCCGCACCAAACGGCACGGGCTCTCCCCTTGGGTTTCTGTCTACTGAAAATCGTTGAAAAGGACAAACCAAAACTATAGCATCCGATTGAGGAGCCGCCCCGTACGGGCCTCCCCCGCATGATTTTTTTCGTAACACCATGAGGCGTGTCCGCGCGGAGCGCCCCGCCCGGCGCCGGAGCCCGGACCACCGCCCTCAACTCTGATAAACGGATTTATGGCAAAAGGACGTACAAATCATATGAGCCGTCGCATTTCCACCAAGGCCGCCGAGAGCGGCCAGACGACCGGCGGGCCCGCCGACGACGCGATCGCGCCCCCGGTTTCTTCCGCAACGGCGGCTGAAGAGCATCATACCGTTGTGGAACCCGAAATCATCGAACCGGAGATCCTTCCCAAACAGGCCTCCGGAAAAACCGCCGCCCACAAGGCCGCAAAACCCATGGACGTTACCGACGCCGAGGACGAGGACAGCGAAGACATCGGCGACGATCTGCCCGAAGACGACGTGGCCGCGCTCGACCCCGACGCCGACATCCTGCCCGAAGGCGATACCCTGCCCGCACCGTCGCAGCAGCACCTGCCTTCCCTGTCGTCCAGCAAGGACTCGCTGCACCTCTACCTGCGCGAAGTGAGCCGCTTCCCCATGCTCAAGCCGGACGAAGAGTTCGATCTGGCCCGCCGCGTGCAGAAGACCGGCGACAGCGACGCGGCCTTCCGCCTGGTGTCCTCGCACCTGCGGCTGGTGGTCAAGATCGCCATGGACTTCCAGCGCCGCTGGATGCAGAACGTGCTCGACCTCATTCAGGAGGGCAACGTCGGCCTCATGCGGGCCGTCAACAAGTTCGACCCGGACAAGGGGATCAAGTTCTCCTATTACGCGGCGTTCTGGATCCGCGCCTATATCCTCAAGTTCATCATGGACAACTGGAGGATGGTCAAGATCGGCACGACGCAGGCCCAGCGCAAGCTGTTCTACAACCTGAACCGCGAACGCCAGAAGCTCATTGCCGAAGGCTTCGACCCAGACGCGGCGACCCTTGCGGAGCGCCTCGGCGTGGGCGAGGATCAAATCGTGGAGATGCAGCAGCGGCTGGACGCCTCCGACATGTCCCTCGACGCCACCGTCGGCGACGAGTCCGGCAGCGCCACGCGCATGGACTTCCTGCCCGCGCTCGGCCCGGGCATTGAGGAAAGCCTCGCGGGCATGGAAATCGCCGAACTGCTCCAAAGCAAAATCCGCGACATCCTCCCCTCGCTTTCCGAAAAGGAAGCCTACATCCTCGAGCACCGCCTCCTGACCGACGATCCGGTCACGCTGCGGGAAATCGGGGAGCGCTACAACGTCACCCGCGAACGGGTACGCCAGCTTGAGGCACGCCTGCTCCAAAAGCTGAAGACCCATCTCTCCACCGATATTCAGGACTTCTCCGAAGACTGGATCTCGCACTAGGAGGAAAACAACGTTCCGGATACACAATCTCCGGTTGTTGTTCGTTCCCGTTTAGGGTATTCGTTATCCCCTGTTATCGTGTTTCAACCCCCAGAGTTTGCTCATGAGCTTCCGCATTCGCCTCACTCATCCCGCGGCCCCGCTTGCGGCTGCGCCATCCCACGCCCGCCGGGGAAATTCCCGCTGCGGCGCGGGTCTTGTCCGCAATCTGCTGCGCGGGATGGTCTGCGCCGTGCTGACCGTGCAGATGCTCACCGGGTGCGCCCGCAGTACGCCGCAGGAACCCGTGCAATGGGACCTCTCGCCCGAGGCCCAGCGTACCTACGCGACCCTCCTGCTCGACCAGTCCATCCGCGGCGACGACAAGGAAGGCGTCCTTGAAGCCGTAAAACTCCTCCTGACGCTGGAAAACAGGCCGCAGCCCTTCATCGACGCGGCGGCATGGCTCATGCTCAACCGGGAAACCAGCGAAGCCCGCAGCCTGCTTGAACAGGCCGTCAAGCGCGTGCCCGGCGATCTCGGCCTGCACCTCCTGCTCGCCGAAACGTGGCTCGAACAGGGCGACAACGAGCAGGCCCTCAAGATTCTGAAAGAATACCGCAAGCAACGCCCGGACTCCGAACTCGTGCAGCAGGAGCTCGGCATCCTCTACGTCAAAACCGGGCACTTCAAGGACGCCGACAAGGTGTTCTCGGCCCTGCCGCAGCGCCTGCGGACGTCTTTTGTCCGCTATGCCCACGCGCAGGCCCTCGTGGGCCTCAAACAGCCCCATAGGGCCATCCAGCAGCTCCGGCTCGCCGTACAGGAAAGCCCGGAATTCGTCGACGCGTGGTTCGAGCTGGCCCGCCTGCTGGAAGCGGACAGACAATTCTCCGAAGCGAACGAAATCTATAACAGCCTGATCGAGCAGGACCCGGACAATCCGGACATCTGGATCAGGATGGTCGAAGGCCAGATCCGCGCCGGAAAGGGGCAGAAAGCCCTGGACTACGCCCTGAACGGCCCCGCCACCTACGGCTACAAGCTCACGGCGGCGACGCTTTTTCTGGACGCGAGGATGTACCCCGAGGCGGAGGCCCTGCTCGACGGCCTCAAGAGCGATCCCAATGCGCCGGACGAGGTGCATTTCTACCTCGCCGCCATCGCCTACGAATACCACAAGGACGTGCAGGAAACCCTGAACTTCCTTGAATCCATTCCCCCGGAAAACCGTTTTTACGACCGGGCGCTGCGCCTGCGCATCCAGCTGCTGCACGATCAGCAGCGCTATGAAGACGCCATGCAGCTCATCCTTCAGGGCCAGAGCCAGTTCCCCACGGAACGGGATTTCCGGCTCATGGAGATCCACCTGTACCTGTTGCAGGACCGCTACAAGGAAGCCCTGACCGCGGCCACGGCGGCGCAGCAGATCTGGCCTTCGGACGACGAAATCGCCTATGTCTACGGCAGCGTGCTGGATTCCCTCGGCCGCAAGCGCGAGGCCCTCGACGTGATGGAATCCATCGTCGCCCGCAATCCCGAGGATTATCAGGCCCTGAACTATGTGGGCTACTCGCTGGCCGAGCAGGGCAAGGATCTGGACCGCGCGGTCTTGCTGCTCGAAGCGGCGCTCAAGCAGGCCCCTGACCATGCGTACATTTTGGACTCCCTCGCCTGGGCGCACTTCCGCCGGGGCGAGAACGCCGAGGCATGGGAGCTCGTCCGCCGGGCAACAAGCCTCCCCGACGGCGGCGATCCCACCATATGGGAACACTACGGCGACATTGCCAACGCCCAAGGGCTCAAAAACGAAGCGCGCACAGGATGGGAACGGGCCCTCGAACTGGACCACCCGAATCCTGAAACCATACGCAAGAAGCTGAACTCGCTATGAACATCCGCCTTTCCGCTCCCTTCCGCCTGATACTCGCGGCCTTGCTCGTCCTGTCGCTCCAGGCCTGCGCCACGCGCGGCACGGAGATCGGGACGTCCGCGCCTTCGGACGCCTCCAACGCCGCGTGGCAAGCCTACCAGGGCTATGCCTCCGCCCGCGCCTCGGATCACGATCCGTACCGCCTGAGCGGCAGCCTCCGCTACGGTTCGCAAGGCGACACGCGCCGCGTGGAAACCCTGCTCTGGAGCAACGGCTATCTGCCCATACGCCTCGACGTCATGGCCGGGATCGGCGCGCTGGTGGCCCGCATCCAGGAAACGCAGGACAGCTTCACGGCCTACGCGCCCAACGAGAACAAGGCCATCGTCCACAAAGGCCCGCAGCGTGTGCAGCTCAATTTCGGCAGGCCCGTGCCCTTCTCCCTGCGCGACTTCTCCTCGCTCATGCGCGGCCGTTTCCACGAAGTCTTCGGCGCGGCCGAGGGGCTCAACCCCCGCGCCCTGCCCAACGGCGACATCGCCTTCACGCTCTCCGGCGGCATCCTGCCGGGGATGCTGGAACTGCGGCCCGACGGCCTGCCCGTCCGCTGGTCGGCGGAAAAGGGGTGGGTCATGGATATCACCTATGACGACGGCAACCCGCCTCTGCCCTACAAGTTCAAGCTGACGCATCCCGACGGCTATTCCGCCATTCTGCTGGTCAAGGACCGCCAGAAGCCCAATGCGGCATTCCGGGACGACCAGCTTGCCCTGGAGCTTCCGGCGGGTACCATCATCGAACCCATCAAGAAGGGGGGCAACTGATGGACTTCCAGACGTCTCTGAACCGTATCGAAGAACTCTTTCGGATCATGTATCTGGGCCTGTGGGTGCTGTGGGCCGAAACGCGCTGGATTGCCGGGCCGGATATCGGCTACCAGCGCCGCCTGACGCTCATGCGCCGCCGCCAAGGGGCCATCCAGGACGAACTGTCGCGCATGGCGACCCTCGCCGATCCCCGGCGCGAACAGCTTGCGGGCGACCTTGCCCTGCTTGAAGGCGATATCGTCCGGCTTGAAAAAGACCGGGAAGCCCACCGCGCCGGGCACCTCGCCCCGCTCCGCGCCCGGTTCGGGTGGTTGCGGATGGGCGTTGAACAGGACGCCTTGAGGAGGGAAACTTTTCTGAAGAAACATTCCCTTCCCCGAGCCTTCCGGCGCGGAGCCCATCCCTCTTTTTCCAAAGGCTTTCCTCATCGGGCGAACGCTTCGGCGGGCATTTCCTTTTTTTCCGGGAAACGGTACAGAAGAAATCAGTAATGGCGGGCAAACACTCATCGCCCGCCTGTTGACACTTCGCCATGCACGCTTATGAAAAAGGCAGGCATGTCCTTTTTTTATTGGAACCGTCCCCAGCGGGGAGCTTTTCTCACATCAAAAAAAGACAGGAAAACGATGGCTACCGTCTATATCGGCTCCGATCACGCCGGACTGGAACTCAAGGCCGCGCTGGTAAAGCGCCTTTCCGAAAAAGGGCATGATGTCCACGACCTCGGCCCCGCCACCACGGAAAGCTGCGACTACCCCGTCTATGCCAAGGGCGTATGCGGCAAAGTCCTTGCCGACGCGGGCAACGCCACGCCCGGCGACGAACCCGCCTCTTTCGGGATCCTCGTGTGCGGGACGGGCATCGGCATGAGCATGACCGCCAACCACATCCCCGGCATCCGCGCGGCGCTGTGCGGATGCGAATTTCAGGCCCGCGCCACCCGCCAGCACAACAACGCCAACGTGCTCTGCCTCGGCGAGCGCGTGACCGGCCAGGGGGTGGCCCTCGACATCGCGGAACTGTTCCTGAACACCGCTTTTGAAGGCGGCCGCCACCTCCGCCGCATCAACCAGATAGAAGGATAAGGGCCGAGCCCGTCCGGAAACGGCTTTGGGCCGCAACGGACGGCCTCCCCAACACGCCCGCCCCATACGGCAGGCGGCGGATTTCCTTCCGCTTGCTTCCGGACCCGCGCGTAACGGAACTCCCGCCGTGCGGCCTCCCCACCAGCCAAAGTTTTTGCGGGTGGTGGTCCGGGGAGGGCGCATTTGACGAAAAGCGCCCTCCCCGGATCC
>ENA-UONQ01002992-UONQ01002992.1-human-gut-metagenome-genome-assembly--contig:-CS26-NODE-2992-length-10287-cov-4.590305_pt1 | contig 10287 bp, 8 predicted proteins | sample MGYA00242460_ERZ724007 | MGnify/ENA metagenome assembly ERZ724007
CATTGTAATCTGCAGCTGTACTGCCATGATCATGCTGCTGGTTCCGGAAGAGCTGACAAGCGGCCTTACCGGCATGGATCTCTTGCAGACTGCCATGCAGTACCACCTGGGATATGCCGGTGTCATTTTTATTGCAGTGACCCTGGCTTTGTTCAGCTTCTCCACCTTCATCGGCATTCTCTTCTACGCCCGTTCCAATGTGGCATACCTATTTGGAAACCGCTGGTGTTACCAGACTGCCTACAAGGTGCTGGCTCTTATCATGCTGTTTATCGGTGGTCTTGAACAGTACACGGTTGTCTGGGATCTGGGTGATGTCGGGATTGGACTTATGACGCTGTTTAATATCGCGGTGCTGTATCCGATGTCAAAGGAAGCACTGGAACTATTAAAGCAGTACGAAGAAAACAAAAATCTGTAAATATGAAAACAAAGGCTCTGTACTCCCTTTCGGAAAGCACAGAGCCTTTTTTGTTTACAACACACCTACAATCCTCAGAGAACACCAGACCAGAAGCAGTGCCATAACTCCATTCATCAGCCTGTAATGAGTGCTGTAGCCGCGTTTCAGCACATTCCCGGCAAATGCCCAGATCAGATTTCCAAGCGCTCCCAGAATCATCAGATACACCGCAAATGCAAACAGCATGGGAACTCTGGTTTCATAAGGCAGAATGTATGCAGAAAACATGGTTAATCCATAGATCATGATCTTGACATTGATCATCTGAAGGAAAAATCCACATTTCCAGGTAGGCAGCTTCTCCTGGACCTGATCCGACGGAGGAAGCCTGCGCCAGGTCTGCCAGGCCAGATACAGGATATAAGCGGCGCCCAGATATTTCATGACTGTCTGAATTCCGGGAATAATGCTTCCAAGCGTACTGCAAAACAAGCCTGAAAGGCACATCAGCGTCAGGGAACCGCTCCAGATTCCGGCCATAAAACGCAGATTTCCGCACACGCCATATTTACTGGCATTGGAAAGCAGCAGGATGTTATTGGGGCCCGGCGACCATACGGTAAGAATGGCCGAAAGGGTCATTTCTATAAAAACAGATAGAGACATGGCATCGCTCCTTTAAAATTTTTCTCTGGCAATCCACTCCCGCAGTCCTGCCGCTACGCGCCTTACCAGTCCATGGTCTTTTCCGCCTGCATTCACACCGATTACCACCGGGTTCTTCTGCACAATGGCCGGGAACTGGAAATCGCACTGAGTCTGGTCTCCGGCGTGATTGACCGGGATATGCCGCTCATGGCAGAGATGTACAATGTGGTCGTTCACCGCCCGATCACTGGTGGCAGCGATAACAAGGAAAGACTGTGCCAGTTCTTCCAGATCCTGCGCCCAAAATACATGCTGTCTCCAGACGATTCTACCAGCCTGCGCAAGCTCCTGCACTCCGCTTCCTGCCTCCGGCGCTACCACCATCACCTTTGCGCCAAATTCCGTAAGCACCGTGGCGCGTCGGGCCGCAATGGCTCCGGCGCCCACGATCAGTACCTTTTTATCCTTCAAGTCTATAAACAAGGGAAAGTTCAAAGCATTTCCTCCACATCTGCCCGGATCACTGACGCAATACCTTCCGCCGTGTACTCCACGGCATCCGCATAGACCGGCAGACCAAGCTTCTCCATGGCCTTTGTGGTGGACGGACCTATGGAAATGAGCTTTGCAGTCAGCTTCTTCCGCTGTTCCGGCTCCAGCATCGCCGCCAGCGCCTGGGCAGCAGAGCTGCTGGCCACCGACACATAATCTACTTCACTGATCACACGGTTTAACTCTTCCTGGCGGCGCAGATCTGTCCAGGTCTCATAAAGTCCAATATCATCATAGGAAATTCCGGCCGCTGCCAGCGCCTCCGTCAATACCCGCGATCCGTTTTCCGCACGGAATAATGCCACCTTCTCATCTGGTTTCAAAGTTGGGATCCACTCCGCCGCCAAATCTTCCCCGGAAAACTGCTCCGGCACAAAATCACTCCGGAAGCCATGCCGTAGCAGAATCTCTGCTGTTTTCCGCCCAATTACGGCAAACTTCACCTGCATCAGCCGACGTAGATCGATGCCCTGTTCCCGGAGTAAGGCGAAGAACAGCTCCACACCGTTTCCGCTGGTAAATACGATCCACTGGTAATTGCCAAGCTGCCTTAGCGTCTCAGCAATCCGTTCATTCCAAAGCGGACGTACCTCTATCAGACTTAAAGCCACCAGCTCTGCTCCCAGCGGCTGGAAAGCTTCCTCCATCTCCCGTGCAAAAGCCCTGGTGCCCGTAACCATAATCCGTCTTCCGGACAGTACACCCCGCCCAAACCAGGACAGGGTATCCTTTAATTCCACCACCGGACCAATCACGGAAATGGCCGGGGTTCTGAGTCCTGCTTTCTCTGCCGCCTCCGCGATATGCGCCAGATCCGCCCTTACACTTCTCTGCGCCGCAGTTGTTCCACGCTCCAGCACCGCCGCCGGAGTCTTCGGGTCTTTTCCGTTTGCAATAAGGTTGTCTGCAATCTTGTCCAGGTTTTTCAGTCCCATCAGAAAGACCAGCGTTCCCTCTTCCCTTGCAAGGGTCTGGTAATCCAGCGCGGAACTTGTCTTATTCCCGTCCTCATGACCGGTGATCACATGGAAGGAGGAAGCCATTCCCCGGTGGGTCACCGGAATTCCGGCATAGGCTGGAACACTGTAGGAGGAAGAAACTCCAGGCACAATCTCAAAGGGGATATCCATTTTCGACAATTCCAGCGCTTCCTCTCCGCCGCGCCCGAAAATAAACGGATCGCCGCCTTTTAAGCGCACCACAGAGTGTCCTTCCAGGGCTTTCTTCACCAGAAGGGCTGAGATTTCCTCCTGCTTCATATGGTGGCTTCCGGAGCGCTTCCCCGCGTAGATCAGCTCTGCATCCAGCCGGGCTTCATTCAGAATTGAACCGGAGATCAGGTTATCGTAGACGATCACGTCCGCCCGGCGCACACAGTCCAGTCCTTTCTCTGTAAAGAGTCCTGTGTCTCCCGGACCCGCGCCCACCAGATAGACCGGTTTGCAGCGCACCAGAACTGCCAGGTCGCGGGCCAGCTTCTTCGCACCTGTAAGCAGTGTCATTCGCACAGATTCCGTACTTTCTGCACAGGCTGCTCCTGTAACCGCAGTCTGCGCCTGCTCCCATTTCCGCTGCTGTTCCGGCAAATTCTTCAAGCTGCCATCCAGTAGCACCGCTTCACTCCGGTACTCCGGATGCACACCGTCCCTTGCATACATCACCTGCATGGAAAGCTTGTTTTCTGCCTCATCCAGCCTGCAGTGTGCTCCGCACGGTGCGTTGCAGCCTCCGCCAAGAATAGTCAGAAATTCCCGCTCCGCAGTCAGTTCCGCCTCAGTTTCCACAGAATGAATTGCCCGCATGATCTCGGTCAGCTCACCCTGACGGATTTCCACAGCTAAAATTCCCTGTCCCGCCGCCGGTACAAACTGCTGCATCGGCAGATGTTCAAAATACAGGGGATCTGCAGCTTCTGTCTGCGCTTCCGCCATGCACAGCTTCCCGGACCGCTCCGAACCTGCCCCGGAAGCCAGATTTTCTCCACCAATCCCCAGCCGGTTCAGCCCTGCCGCAGCCAACAGAATTCCATCATACTGTCCACTCTTCAATTTTTCGAGCCGTGTCTGCACATTTCCGCGAAGAAGCTTTACCTTCACCTGTGGATTCATCTGCCGGATCTGGATCTGGCGGCGCAGGGAACTGGTCCCGATCACACTGCCCGGTATCATGTCCCTGACCGGCGTCCCGTCTGTTGTCACCATCACATCCGACGCATCTTCGCGGGAGAGAACCGCCCCCACTGTCAGACCCTTCGGAAATTCCATCGGCATATCCTTTGCACTGTGAACAGCCAGATCAATCTCGCCCTTTAAAAGCGCGTCCTCCAGTTCCTTGGTAAATACACCCTTTCCGCCAAAGCTGGTCAGGGAACGGTCCAGAATTTTATCGCCCTTTGTGCTCATGGGCACGATTTCGATCTCTAAAAATGGAAAATGTGCCAGAATCACTTCCCGCACAATTTCCGTCTGAACCATTGCCAGCCGGCTCTTTCTTGTTCCGATCCGCAATGTGTTGTTATTCATTTATACTTCCTCACTCAATAATCCTAGCTTCTCCATGGCATACCAGATGCCATCCTGCTCTACGTTTTTTGTCAGGAAACTGGCATAGGGCTCCAGCTCCGGGCTGTGTTTTCCCATGAGTACCGCATTCGGCACATGCTCGAACATGGCAATATCATTGGTACTGTCTCCGAAGACATAGGCATCCTCCAGAGTCAGTCCGTAGGTTTCCAGCACCACATCAATGGCCGTAGCCTTGGTAAATCCTTCCGGAACACACTCATAAAAGCCCTCGCCACGATCGATCACCGCAATATCCAGATCCAGATTCCGGAACAGTCTGGTGCGGTCGCTCTGTGAGTCTGTCAGAATACAGAACTTGTTGATTTCGCCGCATACTGATTCCGGCTCCAGCCATTCAATGGTATTTCCGAAATTTTTCCGCAGCTGCTGGCCAAAGGGTATACGCCCAGACTGGCTGCAGTAGTAGCACACCCCCGGACCCTCCAGGAAAATATCTGCGTCGCAGTCTACCGCAAGGCGGGCGATCCGCTGCACCTGCTGCACCGGCATCAGCCGGTTTAACAGGGTTTTTCCCTCAGATTCCACATAGGTGCCGCAGCCGCAGAGCCAGCCGTCCACCTCCGCAATATGGCGGACCTGTCCAATCTCCCCGTACGAGCGCCCGGTGTTGATAAATACCAGATGCCCCAGGGAGCGAGCCAGGGAAAGAGCCTTCTTTGCGCTTTCCGGGACCGTTTTTGTCACCTCGCTGAGCAGCGTACCGTCAATGTCGAAAAACAGGGCTTTTCTTTTACTCACGCCTCATCTCCACGGAAGACGATGGTTCCGGTCTTCTCATCCATGCTCTCTACAATTGCCAGAGATTCCAGACGGATTCCCTTCGAACGAATGATGTCTCCGCCTACCTGGAAGCCTTTCTCGATCACGATGCCTGCGCCCACCAGCTCTGCTCCGGATTCCTCAACCACAGCTGCCAGCCCCTCCAGAGCCTTTCCGTTTGCCAGGAAATCATCGATCAGAAGAACCTTATCACCCTTTCCAAGGAACTCTTTGGAGACGATGATGTCATAAACACGTCCATGAGTATAGGACTCTACCTTGCTGGTATAAACATCGCCCGCAATATTTTTGGTCTGGGTTTTCTTTGCAAATACAACCGGCACATGGAACTGCTGTGCCACGACACAGGCAATGCCGATCCCGGATGCCTCGATCGTGAGGATCTTGTTGATCTCGCAGTCTGCGAATCTGCGTTTGAACTCCTTACCGATCTCCACAAAAAGATCGGTGTCCATCTGGTGGTTCAAAAAACTGTCTACCTTTAATACGTTTCCTGCTTTGATCTTTCCGTCCTTCCGAATTCTGTCCTTTAAGAGCTGCATCTGGATATCCCCCTTATATTTTCTGGTATTTTATGTTTGGATTCTGTATTTATTTTACAACGGCATTTTTGCCGATGAATTCAACTACTTTGTAGATCATAGCAGTCTCATCTACCATGTCAGCGCCATAAGTGTCCTGCAGAGTCTTTACGTCAGTACCATAGCGCTCTGCAAGGCTCTCACGATCTGCGTCATCCACGGTAAAGCCCTCTTTTTCTGCTACCGCAGCGATCAGAAGCTGCTGTTTAATGGCATTTTCCGCTGCAGTATGTAAGGTTGCCTTGAATTCATCCTCTGTCTGGCCCATCATCTCTGCGTAGCTTTCCATGGTGAAGCCATAAGAGGAGAACATATTCTCATAATAGCTTACCTGGTTGTTATACTGCTGCTCCACTGCAGCCTCATTTAAGCTGTATTCGGAGTTGTCCATAGCTGCCGCAAATGCGTCATCCTCAACCTGCTGTGCCGCGCTCTGCTCCTTCTCCTTCTGAAGAGTTTCCATGGTGTCTGCCTTAAACTCGTCTACCGTAGAGAAATCAGAAACGCGCTGTACAAATGCGTCATCTAATACCGCGTCTTTCTTCTCCTCAATCTTGTTTACGGTTACATCAAACACAACGGCCTGTCCGGCAAGATCTGCATTGGTATAGTCCTCCGGGAAGGTTAGGTTCAGACTGCGCTCCTCGCCTGTATTTGCTCCGATCAGCCCATCCTCAAATCCGTCAATGAACACGCCGGAACCAAGCTCCAGATCATAGCCCTCTGCGGTGCCGCCATCAAAAGCCTCTCCATCCTTCATGCCAACATAGTCAATATTGACCGTGTCGCCCTTCTGGGCCGGACGGTCTGTAATCTCGGTCACCTCCGGATTCGCCTTCAGAATGCTTGCGATCCGCTGATCAAGATCCGCCTCTGTCACCGTGGTATCCTGCTTGGTAACCTCAACACCTTTGTACTGGCCAAGTTTTGTCACTTCCCCTTTATCGGTAATCTCTGCCTGGGTCTCACTTGCAGCGGTGGTGGTCTCCTCAGCTGTATCTGACTTTTTGCCGCATCCTGATGCCAGCATTGCGGCTGCCGCGCAGCAAAGGGTCAGTCTCACATATTTTTTCATAATATCTTCCTCATTTTGTCTTTCTATATTTCTATATGTTATAGCATATTGTGGCCGTTAAAAAAAGCATTTCACGACAATTTCATAAATTTTTCAGGTCTCGTTCATTATTTGTAAAATGCACAGAAGGCTTTGTATGTATTGTACACATCCAGCTTGGAGGAAAGCTCAAACGGAGCATGCATGGAAAGGATCGGTACACCAAGATCTACTACATCGATGTCCATATGTGCTACATACTTGGCAATAGTTCCACCGCCGCCCTGGTCTACCGCACCAAGCTCACCGGCCTGCCAGTAAACGCCATTCTCTTCCATAATTCCGATCACCTTCGCCATGGTCTCTGCGCTTGCATCGTTGGACGCAGATTTGCCGCGGGCACCGGTGTATTTGGTCAGTACGCAGCCTTTATTGATGTAGCAGGAGTTGTTTGCCTCAAACACATCCCCGAAGGTTGGATCATAGGCTGCGTTTACATCAGAGGAAAGACACAGTGTATGCTGGCAGAGATCCTTGACATCCGCACCCTGCATCTGGGCCAAACGCTCCAGATAGTGTTTTAAGAAATCCGAATTCATACCGGTGTTGCCCTCGGAACCGATCTCTTCTTTATCTACCAGAGCCGTCACGGTGGTGTATTCCGGAGCTTTTGCCTGTATCTCAGCCATCATGGCCGTATAGGCACAGATGCGGTCATCCTGCCCGTAGGCACCGATCATACTGCAGTCCAGTCCGACATCCACTGCCTTTTGTGCCGGAACCATCTCGATCTCTGCACGGTAAAAATCTGCCTCGGTAATACCGTATTTCTCGTGCAGCAGCTTTAACGCCATCAGCTTCACCGGTTCTTTTACACTATCATCCACAAACGGAACAGAACCGATGATGACATTCAGCTCCTCGCCCTTTAATCCCTCACTCAGCTTTCTCTCATTCTGTTTTGCAGCCAGATGCGGAAGAAGGTCGCTGACACAAAATACCGGATCACCATCCTGTTCGCCGATGGAAATTTTTACACTTTCACCATTCTTCTTAATGACTACACCGTGCATGGCAAGCGGCGTGGTACCCCACTGGTATTTGCGGATGCCGCCGTAATAGTGGGTCTTAAAGTATGCCATATCGTTTTTTTCATAAACCGGATTCGGTTTTAAATCCAGACGCGGGGAGTCGATGTGCGCGCCGTTGATGCGCACGCCTTCCTTCAGCGGCTTCTGGCCAAACGTAGTCATGATGATGGCTTTCTTACGGTTCACAAAATATACCTTATCGCCCGGCTGATACTGTTTTGTAAAATCGACTGCTGTGTAGCCAGCTGCCTCCAGGCGCTTTACAGCCGCCTCCACGCACTCCCGCTCTGTTTTTCCTTCATTTAAAAATGCCTTGTATCCCTCACAGAATGCAGCCGCCTCTTCGATCTGCCCAGGGGCTTCCTTCCCGATATGCGGAAAGCAAAATGTCAGCTGCTCTTCCAGCAGTCTGCCTGCTGTTTTCTCCTTCTCACTCATGCTTATTCTCCTTCTGCGCTCATGCCGGCTTCCGGCAGAACGCCCTTTTTCTATTGTATCTGACTATGAAACGATTCCGTTCTCATCGACATTCAGCACCAGGGTAAACGGTCCGTCATTAAACAGCTCTACCTTCATATCTGCGCCAAAGCTTCCATGCTCCACTTTCGGAACATACTGCTTACAGCGCTCTACAAAGTATTCATAAAGCCTGTTCGCCTTATCCGGTGCTCCCGCCTTGACAAAGCTCGGCCGGTTGCCCTTATGACAGTCTGCGTACAGAGTAAACTGGCTCACCACCAGAAGTTCCCCGCCCACATCCGTCAGAGACAGATTGGTCTTTCCGTTCTCATCCGCAAAGATCCGCAGCTTGCAGATCTTGTCTGCCATCTTGTCTGCCACGGTCTCATTATCTTCATCTGAAACGCCAAGCAGGATCAGAAAGCCATTGCCGATGGCTCCGATAACCTCACCGTCTACTTTGACACTGGCCTGTGTCACTCTCTGTAAAACTACACGCATGGTTGTATCTCCTGTAACTCTCTTATTTTATCGAAGCACCAGCTTCAGATATTCAAACAGCGACTCCGTTGCCTCCTCACGGTAAACGATCTCCCGCGCCAGGACCGGCCGGTCGGTGATGATCCCGTCCACTCCGAGAAGTGTCAGCCGCTCCAGTTCACTTTTGCTGTTCACGGTCCAGGCATAGACAGCTTTACCCTGTTCATGAGCATTCTGCATCAGCGCAGACGTCACAAAGCCGGAGCGGATACTGATGAAATCTATATCCTCGCTGGAATAAAAATTTCCGTAAGCCGCAGATATGATATATCCGGTACGCACCTCCGGCAGAACCGCTTTGACCCGCCTCAGGTACGGAAGGTTTGTGGAAGTTACCACACACTGATTCTCCATTCCATAGGCTTTGATCATCTCCGCAGTCTTCTCCGGCAGTTCACTGTTTTTTCCAACGTATTTGATCTCGATATTTAAACCGATCTTCTGGCTGCATAGTTCCAGCACCTCGCTGAGAGCCGGGATCCGCGTTCCCTCATAGCTTTTGGAAAACCAGGAGCCCACATCCAGCTGTTCCAATTGTGCAAAGGTCATGGATGCAATAGAACGGTTTACACCTGCTACCCGCTTTAAGCTGGCATCATGCCCCAGCACGATCACACCGTCAGAAGTCATCTGAACATCGATCTCAACACTGTCCGCCATCTCTTCCATGGCCTTCTCAATGGCCGGGATCGTGTTTTCCGGCGCAGTCACGGAGCTGCCGCGGTGTGCCGTGATCTCAGTCTCGATCAGGAGCTCCTCTGAAAGCTCGGAACCATTGCGGACCAGATCATAAATATAAAACAGTCCAACACCGAGCAGCGCTGCCAGCACCACTGCCAGCGTCTTGCGGTTTATGCTTCCCCTGGCCGGGTAACCGAAATCCCAGCGTTCTGCATGAAATCTGCGGTTCCCGTACTGGTAATACGCCACGGAAAGCGCAGCAAAGACCATCACAAATGTCAGCATGGAGGCCAGATAAATGATGCCGGTCTCCAGACGGTCCGCCGCTGAAAGCAACACGGCCATCGCCAGGCTTTGTCTGGAAAAATATACCACACAGACCGCCGCCACGCACACCGAAACTACATAAACAGCCGAAGCCAGCAGGATAACCGCCAGTTCCCAGAACATGGCAAGAGAAGCAATCCTCCATTTACGTTTATGGGTCATCTGCCAGCTGCGCACCACGCCGCTGTGGAAATGCTTCTGTTCGATCATGCAGCCATACACGGTCAGTGAACGAGGGATCATGGCCAGAATCCCGAAGATCAGCAGGATGATCAGAAAGGTCACTGCCACCGGCTGTTTCTTCAATTCCTGAAAAATGAAATTGGCCGGTTTATAACGGACAATGGTTCTCAGGATAAAGGGCAGATGGATCAGCAGGTACTGGGCGGCCAGAAACAATGGCAGCTGCCAGTTACGTTTTTCCATCTCGTCCTTCATTTTCTGAAGACCGCCCCAGAGAATATGCAAAGGGGTCAGCTTCTGGTAATAGGCTGACCCCTGAAATGCCGTAACCAGTCCGGCTGTCTCCAGTGACAGGATCAGGATCCCGACAAACGCCGCTACTGCAAAGGCAAACAGCGTTACC
>ENA-UONQ01002996-UONQ01002996.1-human-gut-metagenome-genome-assembly--contig:-CS26-NODE-2996-length-10282-cov-7.322773_pt1 | contig 10282 bp, 9 predicted proteins | sample MGYA00242460_ERZ724007 | MGnify/ENA metagenome assembly ERZ724007
ATTCCAAAACCTTGGTTTTGACGCGCTTTTTGGTACTTTTCCCGCGCGGGAAAAGTACCCCGCCGGAGGCAGAACACGCCGATTCATTTGCCTATCCGCGCCAAAACGCAGAAATTCCCCCATAACAAAAACAGGACGGACAAGAGCTGTAACTCTTGTCCGTCCTGTTTTCAAAATCAAAAAAACACTTCAGTGCCCGCCGCCGGCCATCATCTTCAGCCCATGTCCGAGCGCGGGGAGTACCGCGCTGAGGTTTTCCCGCGCAGCCTTTTCCGAGCCGGGCAGGTTCACAAGCAGTGTCCCGCCGCGCGTCCCGGCGACCGCGCGCGAGAGCATCGCGTGCGGTGTGATCTGCAGGCTTGCGTAGAGCATCGCCTGCGGGATGGCGGGAATCTCCCGCTCGAGCACGGCGCGCGTGGCCTCGGGCGTCACGTCGCGCGGGGAGAGCCCCGTGCCGCCCGTTGTCACGACGAGATCGGCATGGAGCGCGTCGCAGCAGTGCAGCAGCGCCGCGCGGATCCGCTCCTGTTCATCCGGAACGATCGCTGTATGGACAACGTCATAGCCCGCCGCGCGGAGCATGTCCGCCACGCACGGCCCGCTCGTGTCAACCGCCGTACCGGCGCTGCAGCGGTCGCTCACGGTGAGCACCGCCGCCGTATAGCCGCCCATTATTCGCCGAACCAGCAGCGCACATACGCCGCAAGGCCGGGGATGATCTCCTTGATGTACTTCTCCGTGGTGCTGATGCACAAGTGATACGTCTCCTTCGCACCCCACTTGCTGTCGGCGTACATCTCGCGGTACTGCGCGCGGCCGCGGTCAATCTGGCGCATGCGGCGCTCAATGTCACCGCGGGTGAGCTTCTCGTCTGCGGGGGCGCGGCGCAGGCAGCGCTCAATCTTCGTCTCCTTATCGGCGTAGACAAAGAGGTTCAGGGGGTGGTAGTCCTTCAGAATGACGTCGGCGCAGCGGCCCACGATCACGCAGTCACCCTGCTTGGCGAAGTTCTCGATGATCTGGCGCTGGGCTGCGGCGACGCGGATGGGCTGATCCATCAGCTGGATCGGCGGCATGGCGAAGCTGTGGCCGATGGTCATGGGGTAAGCGGCCTCAATGCTCTTTTCACCGACGTTAGCGACATAGCGCTCATCAAAGCCGTTCTCCTTGGCGATCATCTCGATGATCTGGTGATCATAGCAGGGGATGCCCAGCTCGTCGGCCAGACGCTTGCCCAGCTCGCGGCCGCCGCTGCCGAATTCGCGGCTGATCGTAATAATTTTCATATCCAAAACCCTCCTGGTAAAAATACATGTCTCAATGTCTCACCGAGTTCGCGCACTGCAGTGCGTGAATCAGTATTCGTAGCAGCTCCCGCCCACGAACTCGCGCACGATGGAGTTGCGGGGGACATAGGGCGTGTGCAGCGGTGGGACGCTCTGCGCCACGGCCATCATCTCCGTCAGGCCGTGCGCGGCAAGAAATTCGTCGCTCAGCTCCGTGCGGAAGCTGGGAATCTCCTCCATGTACTTCATGAGGATGCACGGCTCGTAGTCGTGGAAGCTGTCGATATGGATGGCAGCGTTGCTCTTATAGGGCTTGATGTAGTTCTCCTCGCCGCGGTCGACACTCTCGGCGCGCTCGATCGTCTGGCGCAGGCTGTGGCCGCGGGTGTTATAGTCGCGGATCATGCGGCGCACGGTGCGCAGCTGCGCCGGGCGGACGACGGTGTCGTGGTCGGTCAGAATACGCGTGCGGGGGGCGACGTAGATGCCGTTGGCCGCGCCGCGGAGCTTGTCGAAGATCAGCGGATTGAGCATGTGGATGCCCTCGGCGATGACGACGCAGTCGTTCGAGCCCTGCATCTTGCGGTAGCCGCCGGTCATGCCGCTCTTGAAGTCGTACCACGGGATGTCCACCTCGCGCCCGTCGAGCAGCTGGCTGATGCAGGAGATCAGCAGCGGAACGTTCACGCAGTAAGGCGACTCCCAGTCCGTCGCCTCGGGCGGCCGCTGCTCGAGCGGCAGGAAAAAGTTATCCATACTCAGCAGACAGACCTTCACGCCGAGGTTTTCCAGATAGTCCCGCAGGCGCATGGCGGTGGTGGTCTTGCCGGAGCCGGAGGGACCCGTCAGCGCCACAATGCGCTTGTCGCGTCCGCCGGTCAGGATCGCGGCCGCCGCGGCAGAAACCTTATCGTGAAAGACCTCCTCACAGTGCAGGACGAATTGCGTCTCGTTGCGCATGGCATAGTTGATGTTCTCCAGATCAATAATGCGCATAAATCGGAATCCTTTCTATTGCAAAATACCCTTGATGCGCAGGGAAGCGGCCGTGCCGGCCCGTGCGTATCAAGGGTATTATAACAGAATGTCACCGGAATAACAAGCGGAATTCTCCCGGCGGCGTCAGTTCGAGGTCGCGTGGTGGACGGGGACGGTGTCCTTCGTGATGGGGAGGAAAGTATAGCCGTTCGCGAGACCGTACTGCAGAATCTCCGGCAGAGCGTCGGCGGTGGTGGTCTTGACGCCCGTGTCGTGCATCAGAACAACGTTTCCGCGGCCTTGGCAGAGCCCGCCCTTCACATGCGAGAGAATATAGTCCTTCGGCTTGGTGTTGCCGTCGGCGTCACCGCTGTCGACGTTCCAGTCGAAGTAGGCGAAGCCCTCCTGCTCCACGCGCTTGACAAGGCGTGACATGATGCCCTTGCAGTGGTTGGCGCTGATGGTGTTCGACGCGCCGCCGGGGAAGCGGATGAACGTCGCCTCATAGCCGAAGTCCGCGCGCAGACGGTCGCGCAGCTTGTAGATGTTCTCCATGAATGCGTCATCCGAGGCGTAGATCGTCGCGTAGTCGTGGGAATAGCCGTGGATGGCGACGGTGTGTCCCTCGTCGATCATGCGCTGGATGAGCGGCTTATCGCTGTCGGAATAGTTGAGGATGAAGAACGTCGCTTTCACGCCGTACTGCTTGAGTGTGTCGAGAATGCGCGGCGTGACGCGCTGGCTGGGGCCATCGTCGAACGTCAGGTAGATGCGGCTGGACTTGTCGGCCTTCTTGACCGTGACGGTGCGCTCGGCGGTCGCGGCGTTGCCCGCCTGGTCGGTCACGGTATAGGTGATCGTGTAGTCACCCGCAGCCGAGGTGTCGACGGTACCGCTCACGGTGACGGAGGAGGTGACGTCGCCGTCGACGTCGTCCGTCGCGGTCACGCCCTTGTCCTTCCAGTCGGCGCCGAGATAGGCGAAGCTGTGCGCGTTGCCACGCAGCTCGATGACAGGGGCGGTCGTGTCGCGGACGGTCACGGTGCGCGTGGCGTGTGCAGTGCGGCCGCGGTAGGTGACGGTGTATGTAATCGTGTAGTCGCCGGGGCGGCGGATGTCGAGGTTACTCTGCTCCTCCACGTTGCCGCTCAGGTCGGTGCGGCCGCGGTGGGCGCGTGCGCCGGGGTCGGTGTAGTCCGAACAGGCGGAAATCTCCTCGTGCTTTTCACCGTTGAGCGTCAGCACCGGCTGGGGGTTGAGGATAAAATAGCCTGCGATCAGGCTCCATACGCCGATAACCAGCGCGGCCAGTACCGCCGCTCCCACGGCCAGCGGCCAGATCCGCGTATGCCGACGGCGGCGGTGATGATGCTGTTTTTGCAGCGCGGGGGCAGCCGGCTCCATGCGTTTTCCACTCATGCGTAAACCTCCTAAAAATCGAGCCGCCATGCGGCGGCATGTACTCTCTATGCTATTCTATACCCAATTCGACAGGAATCAACCACAATACAATGACAGGCGGTAACAAAAAATATCATTCGTAGAAAATGGGCACAGCCCATTTTCTACGAGAAGGATTCGCTGCGCTTCGCGCCTTGGCCCGCCGCAAAAAACGGACTTCAATTTATTCGCGCCGCTGCGGCGGCGCGAACTCTGAGAGACGTGTGGAATATGACAGGGAAGAGATACCTTATATATAGAAACTGGAAGGTAATGGGAAGATTATCCCAATATACGGAAAAGCTTCGCTATATAAATGGCTATAAGAAAAGTTTTATCGCGTCTATAAAAAAGCTGAATTTTACAAAAACCGTCAAAATGTGTAAGATTAGGACAAAGAAAGCAGTAGAAACAGTGCAGCTTGTACGATCTCACAAAATGAGTGCAGCGGGATTGTACAGCATGCTGCTTTCTGAAAAGGAGCAGTTATAGAATGAGTAAAAACGGAAACAAGGCTGAAAAGCCCGTCCGCGTGGAGCGCAAGGCGACCTTTGCAGGTGCGCTGATCGCCTTCCTGCTGTGCGTGGCAGTCATCATGGGCGGTATCGTTGGCCTCGGTCTTCTGAACCCGTCGTGGTACCTGCCTTTTATCGTCATCATGTGCTCGGTCCTCTCCAGCATCACCGGTTCCTCCTGGACGACGATCGGCACGATCGGCGTGGCCTTCATCGGTATCTCGATGGGCATGGGCCTGCCGGTGCCCCTGACCGCGGGCGCGATCGTCTGCGGCGCGTACTTCGGCGATAAGTGCTCCCCCGTGTCCGACATCGTCGTGTTCAACTCCGGCATCACCAAGCAGAACGTCTACAAGCACGCGAAAAACGTCCTCTGGACGACTGTGCCCGCTCTGGTTGTCTCCCTGATTATCTTCACCATCCTCGGTATCCGGTATTCCGGCATTGCCATGAATCAGGAGGGTATTGATGTGATCCGCAACGGTCTCGCCGCGAACTACCACTTCAGCCCCGTGCTGTGGATCCCGTTCATCGTGCTCGTCGTGAGCATCGTGCTGAAGGTTCCCGCGCTGGCTTCCCTGATGTTCGGCTGCATCGCCGGTCTGATTGTGGCTCTGCTCTTCCAGGGTGACGGCGTCTCCGCCGTCCTCGGCTTCATGTGGAACGGCTACTCCGCCTCCACCGGTCTTGAGAGCATCGACAAGATCCTCAACCGCGGCGGTATGACGAACATGATGTACATCATCGGAATCGTCCTGACGTCCATGTCCCTCGCGGGTCTGTTCGACCGCACGAACCTGCTGCTGACGATCGTCGCCAAGTTCCAGCGCCTGACCCGCACCCGCGTCGGCCTGATTATCACCACGATGGTCACCGGCATCATCACCAGCTTCGTCTGCTCCGACCCCTACATCGCGGCCCTCGTGCCCGTGAAGGCGTTCGAGCATGAGTATGAGAAGCAGGGTCTCGATGTGTGCGTCCTGTCCCGAACTGTCTCCGACGGCGGCATTTGCTTCGCGCCGATGGTTCCTTGGGGCTCGAACGGCGTGTTCTGCGCCACGACGCTGGGCATCACCACCGCGACCTACACCGCCTATTACTTCATGGGATGGCTGACCCCACTGTTTGCCATCCTCTGCGCCATCACCGGCATCGGCATCAAGTATGTTGACGGCAAGAAGCCCGTGAAGGGCCAGAAGGCCGCCGCTGCCGAGAGCACCGAGGCGTAACCCCAACCCCGCAAGAACCCGCATAGACGGACCCTGTTTATAGTAGAGTTGTTGAAACCGAAAGAGTTGAAAGAGAGGTAATTTATCATGATGCAGACTCATATGAGCGGTCGCGTTGCCAAGCTCAAGCAGATGCAGAACGACGTCAAGCCCAGCCTGAGTGCTGAGCGCGCCAAGCTCGCCACCGAGGCCATCGAGGCCCACGCGTTTGAGCCGCCGGTCCTGCAGAAGGCCTATATGCTCTCCCACATCCTGCGCAACATGACCGTGTTCATTCAGGACGGCGAGCTGGTCGTCGGCAATCAGGCCGATAAGCCCCGCAGCGCCCCCGTGTTCCCCGAGTTCACCTCCGAGTGGATCGTCGACGAGATCGACGACTTCGCCACCCGTAAGAGCGATCCCCTGACCCTGACCGCCGAGGACCGCGCGACCCTGCTCGAGGTGCTGCCCCGCTGGAAGGGCAAGAGCTTTGACAAGATCGTCGAGCGCGAGCTGCCCGAGGATGTCAAGCACGCGGAGGAGAGCGGCGTTATGACCGTCGGCAACCGCGACTGCTCCACCGGCCATGTCCTGCCCGACTACTTTAACCTCCTGCCCCGCGGCCTGAACTACTACAAGGCCCAGTGCCAGAAGAAGATTGACGAGACCGTCATCGACAGCCAGGAGAAGCAGAATCAGATCGACTTCTGGAACGCCGTCATCATCAGCATCGACGCCGCCGGCGCTTTTGCCAAGCGCTACAGCGATCTGGCTCTGGAGCTCTCCAAGACCGAGAAGGACGAGAAGCGCAAGGCTGAGCTGCTTGAGATCGCCGAGGTCTGCGCGCACGTTCCTCTGGAGCCCGCCCGCACCTTCCATGAGGCCATCCAGTTTGTCTGGTTCATGCACGTCATCATGAACATCGAGAACAACGGCCACGGCGAGTCCCTGCACCGCTTTGACCAGTACATGAACCCCTACTATGTCGCCGACAAGGCCGCCGGCCGCATCACCGAGGACGAGGCCATCGAGCTCATCCAGTGCTTCTTCATCAAGATGACCGATGTCATGAAGCTGCGCGACAAGTTCTACAGCCAGTCCTTCGCGGGCTATCCCCTGTGGCAGAACATCATCATCGGTGGCCAGACCCCAGACGGCAAGGATGCCACGAACGAGACGTCCTTCCTGTGCCTGAAGGCGAACGCCGGTGTCCAGACCTCCCAGCCCACCATGTCCGTGCGCTACTTCAAGGGTTTGAACGAGGATCTGATTCAGGAGGGACTGAAGATGATCCAGGCCGGTATGGCCACCCCCGCGTTCTTCAACGATGAGCTCGTCGTTCCCATGGTCATGGAGAAGACCGGCTGCTCCATCGAGGAGGCCCGCAACTGGGGTATCCACGGCTGCGTCCAGCCCGGCGTCGCCGGCTGCTCCGACGGCCGTCCCACTGTCGGCTACGTCAACATGCTCAAGTGCGTTGAGCTGATGATGCACAACGGCGTCAACCCCGTCAACGGCGAGCAGCTCGGCCCCAAGACCGGCGAGCTCTCCGAGCTGAACACCCTCGAGAAGCTGCAGAAGGCGCTCTACACCCAGATCGACTACTTCATGGATCTGATGATTCGCGGCTTCAACATCGTCGGCTCCCTGCACGCCGTGCGTCAGCCCGTGGTGTTCACGTCCATGCTCGTCAACGACTGCGTGGAGAAGGGCAAGGCCCTGCAGTGCGGCGGCGCCCGCTACAGTGAGTCCGGCGCCTTCGCCGTCAGCATCGGCAACACTGCTGACGCCGTGGCCGCCATCGACACGATCGTCAACCGCGAGCAGAAGCTCACCGCCAAGGAGCTGCTCGACGTGCTGGCCAAGAACTTCGAGGGCAGCGAGGACATCCGTCAGATGCTGCTGAAGAAGGCTCCCAAGTACGGCAACGACAACGAGTATGTCGACGCCATCGCGGCCGACATCATCCGCCACTATGCCAAGAACCTCGAGCAGTATCGCGACTCCCGCGGCGGCCACTTCGTCGAGGTTGTCGAGTCCCAGTCCATGAACGTGTCCCAGGGCAAGTGCGTCCTCGCCTCTCCCGATGGCCGCTTCGCCTATGATCCCGTCAACGATAACTGCTCGCCCGTGATGGGCCGTGATGTCAGCGGTCCCACCGCCTGCATCAACTCCGTGGCGCACCTCGACCAGAAGAACGCCAAGGACGGCTGCCTTTACAACATCCGCTTCGACCCGCGCAGCATCCAGGGTGAGAAGGGCCTGCAGGTGCTCGGCAGCATCGTGAAGACCTACTTCGCCAACATGGGTGAGCACATCCAGATCAACGTCGTCGACGACGCCACGCTGCGTGCCGCTCAGAAGAACCCCGAGAACTACCGCAACCTCCTCGTCCGCGTGGCCGGCTACCTCGCCTACTTCGTCGAGCTGGATTCCGATGTTCAGGAAGCCCTGATCGCCCGTACGTCCCACCATCCCGACTAAGCCGCGGCCACAGGAGGACAGACAATGAATTACATTGGCGGTATCCAGCGCTTCTCCACCGAGGACGGCCCCGGCATCCGTACAACCGTGTTCCTCAAGGGCTGCCCGCTCGCGTGCCGCTGGTGCCATAACCCCGAGCTGCTCGACGGCAGCTATGTGGTTCTCTACCGCGAGAAAAATTGTATCCACTGTGGCCGATGCATCAAAAGCTGCTCTGTGGGGGCGATCTGCCCCCACGAGGGCCGCATTGAGATCGACCGCGCGCGATGTACCGGCTGCAGCGCCTGCGTCGACGCCTGCTGCACCGAGGCGATTTATACGAAGTCGATTGAGTATACGACCGAGGGCCTGATGAAGATCCTCGAGAAGGACCGCGGCTTCTATGAGTCCTCCGGCGGCGGCATTACGCTCAGCGGCGGCGAGGTGCTCGCGCATGTGGACTACGCCATCGAGTTGGCCCGCGAGATCCGCAGACGCGGCTTCTCGCTCGCCATCGAGACGAGCGGCTTCGGCCCGCAGGAGGGGCTGCGCACGCTGGCGGAGCTGTGCGACTACATGCTCTATGACACGAAGGTCATGGATCCGGAGAAGCATAAATACTATGTCGGCGTCCTGCCCGACGTCATCCGCCGCAACCTCGAGAGCCTCTGCGCCGACGAGACGCTGCGCCGCAAGATCATCATCCGCGTACCGATGATCCACGGCGTCAACGACGGCGAGGAAAATATTACCGCCCTGCGCGACTACATGCTGCGTCTTGGACTCGACACGGTCAATCTGCTGCCGTACCACAACATGGGCATCGGCAAGGCGAGAGAGGCCGGTATCGAGCAGGAGGAGTTTGAAACGCCCTCCGACGAGACGCTCGAGACCGCTCGCGGGATTCTCAGCGACGCGGGCCTACATGTGACCGTCATGGGCCACGAGGGCTAATCAATTTACAGCATACTCCTTATAACTCTTGCAGAAGGATCCCGGCCGCCCAGACGGGGTCCTTCTGCGGTTTCGGGGGCGCGGTGTTCTTACGCTCTGGCGGGGCTATATGTGCTTGCCGGTGACGGATTCCGGCCTGCATATTCACTGCATAACAGCATTTTGCACAGTTTTTGGGCGCACTTGTTTGTGGTGAAATCCATCGCAATATGTTATAATGTTTTAAACATTCATCGCATGTCGCGGCGGTGAAGGTATCACTGCGCGCAGAAAGGAAGGGATGTCTTTGGATATCAAGAAGTATGAAGTCCTGCTCAGTACACTTGACAAGGGATGCTTTGCCAAGGCCTGCGAGGATCTGGGCTATACACAGCCCGCCATCACCCACATGATGAAGAGCATGGAGCGCGAGATTGGCTTTCCGCTGCTCAAGCGCAGCAACAAGGGCATCCAGCTCACGAGTGAGGGCCGCGAGGTGCTGCCGCTGATCCGTGAGCTCGTCGCGGCGAACGACCGCCTCAACAAGCACTATGACATGCTCCGCGGCGTTGAGACGGGCAGTGTCCGCGTCGGTACGTTCCCGACGGTCGGCGGCGCGTGGCTGCCGCGCATCATCGCGCAGTTTGAGAAGAAATACCCGCAGATCCAGATCGACGTTCTCGAGGAGAACAGCATCCACAAGATTGAGGAGTGGCTCACCGGCGGGCGCATCGACGTCGCGTTCTTTGCCCGCCAGCCGTACCACACCTTCGATTGGATTCCGCTGAAGATGGATCCATATTACGGTATTCTGCCACTCGAGCATGAGCTGACGTCCTATGACCGGCTCACCGCGGCGGACTTTGAGAACCAGCCGTTTCTGATGTGCTGCTCGATGGAGGGGCCGGACCTCGACATCACCCGCTTTTTCCAGCAGCACGGCGTCACGATCCGCAGCCGCTTCAACTCGAATCAGGACTTTACCATCGCGCGGATGGTGGAGGCCGGGCTGGGTGTGGCGATTCTGCCGGAGCTGCTGCTCACGTCGCAGCTCACGGGGACGTGTCATGTGGAGACGCGCCCCATCGACCCACCGCTCTACCGCGACCTTGGTATGGCGCTGCGCGCGGGCGAGGGCCTTTCCCCCGCGCTCGACCGGTTCATCAAGTGCGTGAAGGCGATGATGCCGGACCTCAAATAAACTCTCGATGAAAAAGGACGTTGTCCTTTTTCATCGAGAGTTCGCTCCGCTCTGCGCCTCGGCTGGCTATACCAGCCTGCGACACACGCCGGCCCGACATCAACCGTCGGGTCTGCCGAGGCCAGTTCCTTTGGGCCGAGGCTCGCGCAAAGTGTTTTTTGCGGCGTACACGCCGCCGCAAAAAACGGATTGGGGCTTTTTCGCGGCCCCCGAGCCGCGAACTCTGTGAGACACTTTGGCAGAATAAAAACAGACGCT
>ENA-UONQ01003014-UONQ01003014.1-human-gut-metagenome-genome-assembly--contig:-CS26-NODE-3014-length-10232-cov-6.665422_pt1 | contig 10232 bp, 10 predicted proteins | sample MGYA00242460_ERZ724007 | MGnify/ENA metagenome assembly ERZ724007
AACGGAGATTGAATGTAAAAATGAAGAGGAGTAAGAAAAGATGCCGATTGGGAGTGATTCCTGATCGGCTTTTTTTCTTGCTCTTTTTCGGATAGTAAAATGTAGGTGGATGTGGTAAAATATATAGCGTATTTGAAGTGAATAGAGGTGAGTCGGATGAATCCGTTAGCATATTTTAAGATATTTAATAATGAAGATTGCCCATGCGGAAGTGGAAAAAAATTTAAAGAATGCTGCAAAGGAAAACCAGATCAGCAGCCTATACAGAGCAAGAAACCTCCAGAAGTACAAATTATGGAGCAGATGAGAAAAGCTATGGTTAAATGCTGTATGCATCCCGACCAAAGCAATTGTAATGGTAAGATAAAAAATGCTCATGCACTGCAAAATAATAAAATCATATCATTACTCGCAGGGACTGAACGCCATGTATATACTATGGATAAAAAACGACAACCACTTATTATACCTATTGAGGGCGAGGAACCGGAAGTGATGGTGGAGTTCTCCAAGGTTAGTGCGAATGATGCTACAACAGAAACTTGTTTTTGCGATAGACATGACAATATTGCCTTTGCTGTTATTGAAAAAGGAGCGCCAGATTTTGATGTAAATAGCGAACCAATGAAATTTGTCTATGCATATAAAGCCTTTATTTTTGAATACTATAAGCAGGAAGTTTCACATAAAATTTTTCAGCAATGTTTTAAGAAAAGACCACCTGTTTTTCAACTACCGCAGATGGTTGGCTTATATAGAGTGTCGCAATTACGCTTGAAAGAGTTTGAACCTGTAAAGAGGCATTTCGATTCAGAGATATTGTCTGGCACATACAATGGAATAGAAACTTGTGTAATAACTATTCCAGAAAGAATTAATTTTGCGAATTATGCATTTATAGCACCGGATTATGATTTAAATGGTAGAAGGATAAAGCATACTAAAAAAGGTGTCATGCATCGAATTGCTATAACTGCTTTTCCAGAGGATACAAAGTCATACATACTGTTGAGTTGTTTATCTACTGAGAAACATATTTATGCCAAGTTTTTTGAACAAATAAATAATGCACCTTTAGAAAAAATCAAATATTATTTTTCAATGATTTTACCTTTATTTTCGGAGAATATGGTGTTAAGTCCGGTTCTTTGGAATAAGTGGGATGATGAAATAAAAATGGCGTTTACTTTTTATGCAAATCTGAATGGAGAAACATTCAAAAGGTACAGTATTTCAATAGGAATGGGATTGAGAAATGCAGCAAATAGTAAAGTTCCATTTGATTACAGTAAAAGAGGAAAAATAGATTTGTTTAAGAAATAAAAGATTTTATTATCAAGAAACTTTCATAGCATGGATTATAATAAAAATACTTGCAGAAAAATAATAGTTGGAAAGGAAAAAAATGGATAGAAATACAATTGGAAATGAAATCGAGGCTGAAATAAATGCAAGCTATAGATATAAAAATTTGAGAGAACTTATAGATATACTGCTTTCAGTAATTATTCTGAAAACAGGAAAAAAGGAATTGGTAGGTATTGAAGAAAGACTGTATGTTTCCTTAGGTAAAATTTTTGATGGGGAGACTACTATAAATGATATAAAACTGTGTTTGTCTAATGTCATCAAGATAGAACCTCTTTTAAAAAAAATGATTTTACTTATTGATGAAGATGAATACGATAAGATAGTACAAGAGAATTTGGGTTTAGCGCATGTAATTACTCAATTAGGTCTTAATCCAGATAATAAGAAATTAGATCGAAAGCCAGAGGACTATTTGTGCGATGGTAATTATATGGAACATGTAGCAAGATCATATGCATTAAGAAATAGTGAGTCGCACACATATGTAGGTTGGACACGAAGAGAAATATATACCAATTTGGATAGTGTGCTGATAACTTGTTTAAGAGCAGTAGAAATAAATAAAAAGGCATTGATCAGTAATCTGAAAAAGAAGAGTATTAATAATGAATTGAATATTGAAAATTACTTAAATGAGATTACACAGCAATTAAAAAAAAGAATGTCTAGATTTATTCATATAAGGGGAGAAGAGAATTTTTCTGTATTGGGTAGTTATGTTATCGAATATCAGGATGATACATCTGATTCTAGGAGAAGAAAAGGCACTGTTGAGTACTTAAGAGATAATAGTATACCAGAACGAAGGATGATGATATGGGGCGAAGCTGGTATGGGGAAGACTACGACATTAGAATATTTAACATACATGGATGCCAAAAAAAGATTGAAAGATTCAAACTATAATATTCCCGTATTAGTTTTATTGGGAGTTATGACAAAAGCCACGTATACAATAAAACAGTATATATGTGATAAACTTGATATTGGGGTAGATATATGTGAATCTCTTTTAGAAGAAGGAAAAATCAATCTATTTTTGGATGGTTTAAATGAAATACCAGCTGATGCAGGTGGCAATTTAAAAACTTTAAGAATGCGTGAGATAAAGCAATTACTTAGAGATTATCCCAAAACATTTATTATAATTACTAATCGTCCACAAGATACTAGGGATTTTAATAATGTGCCAATTTTTAATTTGATAAAATTATCTAAAGAAGAAATGAGAGATTTTATTAAAAAAAATGTAGATGAAGAAGACGTGAAAGAACTTTTGTTTACCTCAATTAATGGAAGTGAGAGATTTGTGCAAATAATAAATACGCCATTGATCTTATCGAGGTTAATAGAGATTGTGCGATATAAGAAGGAAATTCCACATAGTGAAGGTGAAATTATCGCTGAATTTCTGAACTGCTTATTGGTAAGGGAAAAAGAAGAAAAACAGGATGCACGATTGGATATAAAGCGAATAATATACCTTTTGAGAATGATTGCATTTGAGAGCCTCGAAAAGAAAGAAGCAAATTCAGGAATGACAGAGTCAGAGGTACTGAAGTATTGTTCTAAAAGTATGGATACATATAGATTTCAGTATGATGCATTATATGCATTAGATATAGTTTTGCAATTAGGTATATTAGAAAAAAGAGAAGATTTATATGTATTTTCGCATCAGGCATACCAGGATTACTATTATGCTATGGAAGAATTGGCGGTGATACAGTCTTGAAAATAAGAAAAAATCAAATTAGAGATAAGTGTCAATCAGATAAGTATTATGCCTCAATAAAATATATGGCACACAGTTTGCGTGGTAAAGATAGAGAAAATTTTATTATTACCGTTTGTGACCTTAATATTTATTTGGGGTGTATATGTGCTTTGACATGTGAAAAAAACGCAACGGTTGAGGAATATATCTGGAAAACTTTAAATAATTATTTTGAGCCAAGAAAAATAAAATTTTATGATAAATCTAGTGGGATATGGAAAGAAAATATAAAAAAACTGAATAGTAAAGATATTACATATTACCTTCTTGCATGCAATGTGATGGGTAATATGAAAGCGATAAAATGGTATATTTACAATCATGAAGTTGACAAAGCTATTATAATTCAGTTGGCAAAAAATATGAATGAAGAACAACTGGTAGATTTAATATACACACTTTATAGATCTTCTCAAAATTGGGATAAAATAAGAGGCATTGGTTCTACTAAAAGTTTGTTTCTGTATAAAAATGATCCGAGAATAAAAAAGATTCTTAGTGGGTTATGGTATAAAGATAGAGATGCATTTATACAATTAGCATACGATACAGGTTGGTTGGGAGATTTGGGAAAAAAGGCTCGCAAAGGAAACCGTATTTTTATCGAGTGTTTGGTTGGAGCAAATAAACTGCTGTTAACTATTGAGTTAATAGAAGAAGTGTTATGTGATTTGGAAAGTGATGAGAGTTCATATGATACTTTATTAAAATTAGTTTTAAAGGAAAAAGGTGAGAGAAAACAATTTGCATATATATTGTATATTCAAAAAATAAATAATGGATATGTAATGAAGGCTAAAGATTATGCTATTTTGAAAGGTTTAGGAAGGCCATCGCAAAAAATAGTCAATTATTTTATACCTTTTTTCTTAGATTTAGTAAATGGAGATTTTAGAACCAATATCAATCTTTTTGAATTAGGAGATGCCTTATCAAATGTTATAGTAAAACCAAATAAGATAACACCCAAAGTTGGATATGCACGTAATAAAAATTTGAATATAGCATTAAAGACTACTAAAAATATAGATTTGAAAAAAGTGCTATTCTTTTACTTTAATACGACAATGTCCGTTAAAGCAAGTTTGGATGAGTTGTTTAGACTTTTGAATATGTATCATGATGTTCAACCAAGTGAGTTAATACGAGAACTAAAATTATTTCCAATATGGGTAAAGGCAACTGGAATAGAACAAGGCAAAAGTAATAATATAACAACGGAGAACTATCTTAAAATCGAGCCGCAAATTGGAATCGGAAATGTTATTTTAATGTCAATTGTTGACTATGATTATGTTTTAAAAGAATTTATTGCCAAGCCATATACTGGCTCTTTTTTTTAGAAATTAAGATAGTCACAGGAAGGGCAGACAGAGGTATGTAAGAAATAGTAGTTATATGCATAAATAGAGGCTATTACTATGATACGTTTATCTCTTTGCCCCTTTGTTGAAAAAAACACTAGAATGTGGGGTAAACGCTACCCCCCCCTAAGTGGGGTATGAACCTTTTCGCAAAAGGTGACGGTTTCGCTATTTAGTATAAGAAGTAACTTTCACCGCATGTGGAGACAGTCTGCCTTCTGTCGAGAAAAGCCCAATAAATCAAAGGATTTCGCCATTTTGGAAATAAAATAGATGTGTGTTTCTGTTTCCGTAGAGTGATGATATAATCGGAGATTTACCCCAGGGGATAGGCTTTTTGGAACAGGAGATATACATTTTGGCGAAAGGATATTTTTTAGCAAAAGTTGTTTTGCATCATGGGGTATGAGGAGTTGAATAAAAAAAGAAGAACAAGTAGGGAGGCGATAGATTTCAATGGGTACTACATTTCCTAAAGATATAATGGATTGCATGAAAGGATGCATTTTGTCTATTTTTTGGCCGAAAAAAGATATAGTCGATTTTATGAAAAAAGTTGGTTGTACCTCAAGGGAATTGATGCCGGAAAGTGAATATAAAGAATTGCATAGAGCTGAAATTGTAGATAAAATTTTTACTAATTTAGAAAAAAGAAGTGATTCGGGAATAGGACAATTTAGGTGTATGTTAAAGGAACTAACGGAATGGAATTATTTCGATCCTTATTATTTTCAGAAATTGAACAAACTGAGTGAGAGCGAAGCAAAAAGAAATATCAGCCATTTAAAACAACTCCAAGAAATTCGGGATTACAAAATAAAGCAGGAAAGACAAAGACAAGAAGAACAGGAAAGAAAGCGGAAAGATATCAGCATTAGTATAAATGAATTAAAAGAGATCTTCTTAAATTTATTTAGTGGAAAAGATCAGAACGGAAAAGAAATAAATGTACAGAGAAGAGGATATTTGTTTGAGGAATTCCTAAAAAAATTATTTTTAAATGAGGGTATAGAAGTTACAGAACCGTTTAAAATTGTAGGAGAACAGATTGATGGCTCAATAAAGTATGATGGAGAGCATTACATAATAGAAGCTAAGTGGCATGATAAATGGAGTGCATCTGATAGCTTGTATCAGTTTGCAGCAAAAGTAGAAGGGAAGATGTATGGAAGAGGAGTATTTATTTCTGTAAATGGTTTTTCGCCTGATTCCGTACAAGCTCTGACAACAGGAAAGGCACTTAGGACTATTTTGGTAGACGGTGGGGATTTAGTTCCAATTACAGAAGGAATGTACACCCTGAGAGAAATGCTTGATAACAAAATTAAGGCGGCTCAAACAATGGGGAGAATATATGTTGATTCTACAAATTTGGCTGATAAAGTTATCCGGCAGTAAGGAGATGGGAGTTTGATGAAGTTAGAAGAAAAATTGCTTGAACAATATTTTGATGTTATAGAGAAGAACGGTAATACAGAAAATCAGATACAGGAATTTCTTGAGGAAAATACTATATTCATACCAATGCCTTTTTTGCTAAATCATTATTTGCATATGAATTGTGTGATTTCCAAATTTAAGTTGGGTAATGAATTTGTGACGGATTTTGCATATTTAACTAAGAGTTCTGATTATTGGGAATTTGTATTAGTTGAATTGGAAGATGCAAAAAAGAAGATTTTTACAAATGATAAGGAAAATATTTATTTTCACTCAGAGTTTAATCATGCATATGATCAGATTACATCTTGGAAGGCATATGTCAATAAAAATAGAGAAGCAATTCTTCATCAAATAGATAAATTAAGAGTTCCTCTAAACGAGAATTCTGTAAGGTTTAAATATGTATTAGTTATTGGAAGAAATGCTGAAAAAGATAATTCAGAAAAACGAAGAGCAATGTTTGCAGAAAAGTCTGATAATGATATTCGTGTGATGACATATGATAGTCTTGTTTCACAATGTGAATCAGTACCTTATAATGGTGAAAAGATAATATTATCTACTTGGAAAGAACAAGGATTCAAAATAAAGAAATTACCAAAGCAAGAAATTTCCACTAGTCTGTTTGCGTATTTGAAACCAGAATATTTGCAAATTTCAGAAAGAGATATTGAAATCTTAAAAGAACAGGATTATCAAATAGATATTTGGTTAAGTGGAAGGTCGTTAAGTTATAATGACAAGTATGATGCGGCATCTTTGGCTGAAAGGACAACTAATCCATTGACAAAAGCTGTTTTACTTGCCGAAGCAAAAAATAACAAATAATCAAGGGAAGATGGGGGAAATTTCTTACCCACTTTGAAAATCTATTGTATACTTTCGCTATGCAGTATAAAATCAAAGTTCAGGGGAATTGTGAGACGGTATGTCTTTTGTCCAAACTTCATGAAGCGAAGCACCATGTGAATGTGAGACTGGATATGGATGAGCTGGATTTGACAGCTGCGGAGAGTAAGGCTACATACGAGGAGATTAGAAAATACGTGGCAGAGCATTATGATGGGATGAAGGTGTCTAATCTGTATATTGCACAGGTTAAAGCTAAGTATGGAATCATAGAGCGTGAGAATTACAATAAAGCAAAGTCAGATGATGCCAGACAGCCGAAGTGTCCGAAGGAGAAGGAAGAGGCTATAGTAGAAGCGTTGAAAGCTTTTAAGATGATTTAGTTTGGGAGTATGACGATATGAGAGTTTTATTAGGAACAACAAATCCATCAAAGGTAAAAAGATTTTCGGATTTGTTAAAAGGGTATGGTATTGAATTTATTACTTTAAGAGATATCGAAGTTATAGAAGAACCTGAGGAAATGGGGAATACACCAGAAGAAAATGCTATTATGAAGGCAGAGTTTTATGGACAATACTTTGATGTTGTTATTTGTAATGATTCTGGATTATATTTTGAAGAACTGGATTTTGAGGATTTGCGTCAGCCGGGACTAAATATTAGAACACCTATGAATAGGGATAGACTGTCAGATGAAGAGATGATTGATTACTATTCAAAACTTATTACAGGGCTTGGAGGTAAAGTCACAGCATATTACCTAGATGGAATTGCAGTTTATAATCACGGAGTAATTTCATCGTTTATGGACAATATGGCAGCTCAAAAAAACGGATCATTCTATATGATTGATAAAGCTTCATCAAAAAGATTTGAAGGATGGCCTCTTGATTCATTATCAATCAATAAAGAAAACGGCAAATATTTTGTTGATGGAAGTATTGAAGAAAGCAAAGAAAATATCATAAAAGATCAATATGAAAAGAGTGTCGTAGATTTTTTGATTAAGTCTTTACATATAGCATAGTATAGGAGAAATGAGACAACTGGAGTTTTCTGAGAATATTCAGGCAATTGTCGGCGGAAAAGAATATTCGCTGGATAATGCTGTCTTAAAAATCTGGCCGGAAAGTGAAGAAACAAATGGCGAATATGCAAGTGCAATAAGAAGTTTCAAACACAATTTGGATATTCAAAAGATACACATAAATTTTGATACAAAAGATACTATTGTGATGCCGAATGACATTTGAAGGAGAAAATAGTGGACAGAAATAATGCATTAACAGATCCTAAGAAACTTGTCAGAGTAGAATTAAAAAATGCTGGATTTGATATTGATAAAATCAAAATACTGGATAGAGTATATCTTCTTGCTGATGACATTTTTGATGAAATGGTGTCAAGAAATGTAGGAGAATATAGATATCCATTAGGTGGGAAGCTGTATGTGTTTAATAAAAATGAAAACATTGGTTTTATAAAAGGGCATATGTGCTCGCCTGCGATAGCTACACAAGCGGAGGATTTAATTGCCGGAGGCGTTAAAGAATTAATTCATGTTGGATATGCCGGAGGCTTACAACCAGAATTAGTTCCGGGAGAGATTATTCTTACGGACGGTGCTTTTAATGATACTGCAGTAGCAAGGTTGTACGGATATGATTATGATATAATTCATTCATCGAAGGATTTGACGAACGAGATTGAAGAAATGATAACAAGTGCAGAAATTCTATACAAGAGAGGATTTCATTGGACAACGGACGCAGGTTATAGAGAAACGTGGGGACAAGTCATGGATTATCGGGACAAAGGAGCACTTTGTGTTGAAATGGAAGGTGTTGGTTTGTTCACAATAGCTAATTATAGAAAATGTGTAGCAACGGGTATATATGTTGTTTCTGATGTATATTTAGAGGATGATTGGAAACTTGGATGGGAAGGCAATGATATAAAAAAGGCTGTCGGTGAAATTATTGATATGATAATTAAGTCTATAAGATAAACGGGAGTAGTAAGATTGTTATGAAGTTTGAAAATGTATACTTTATTAATGGGACAGCATATGCCGGAAAATCCACAATGGTAAAACTTCTGGCAGAAAAATATGACGGAATTGTATGCGAAGAAAATTATCAGGATAGGCTTTTAGAAAATTTGGATGCCAAGGAGTTTCCTAATCTTACTTACACAAGAGATTTACAGGATTGGAGAGAATTTGTAAAAAGAACTCCAGATGAATATGAGGCATGGGTAAATGGTGTTACGAAAGAATGTACGGTCTTAGAACTTGAAATTTTAAAGAACTTGGTTTCAAGAACAAAGAAAAGAATATTTGTGGATACTAATATTCCGGTTGAAATTCTACATAAGATTTCAGATGAGAATCATGTTTTGATTATGTTAGCAGATCCGAATATTTCTGTTCAGAGATTTTTTGAAAGACCCGATAAGGAAAAACAGTTTTTATATCAGTTGTTATTGAAAGAAGATAATCCAGAGGATGCTATGATAAATTTCAGAGAATGTCTGAAAAGAGTTAATTCACAGGAAAGATATATGATGTTTCAAAAATCTGGATTTAATGTAATAACAAGAGACGAAAACCGTAGTATTGATGAGACATTTGCTTTGGTAGAAAGTATGTTTGGATTAAATAGATAAAGTCGATACAATGTCTGAGAATGTTAATGCGGAGCAAGGTGTTAGTGCGCATTGACAGACTTTTAGTAAAGCTGGATTGCCGAAGAAGAAAGCGAAAAATTGCAAGTAAGAATTGACAAAAACGAACAAATATTCTATATTTAACAGCGGAGATTTTATACCCAAAAGCAGAAAATACGAATGTACAAATGGAGCTCAAACCCTTGTGGTTTGGGCTTTTTCTAATTTTGATAGAAACCTGAGAACAATAATTTTCAAAAAGTCAATTATCAATTTGTACTGCTTTTTGAAGGAAAAAGTTCACAAACGCATTTAGACAATATTTACAAATTTTTTGAAAAAGGAATAGTTTCGCAAGAGTAACAGAGTGGCAATCGAGTAATATCGGTTGCTTTTTTGCTATTCAATTTTAGAAATTGCCGATTGCCCCCGGAAGAATGATTTCTAAAAATTACAAATTTGAAAAAGAAATGGAGGAAAAGAAAAGTGAAAGAGTATTCAAAAGGAATTTATGTAAAATTCAAACCGGAAGAGGTGGAGATACTGCATAATCGAATGAAGGAAGCTGGAGTTCAAAATATGAGTGCATATATCAGAAAGATGGCATTGAACGGATATGTGATTATTCGTAAGTACGTAATCATCCGTATCTGTCAGCAACTATATTTTTCTGATACACTCTTTTCATAACAAAGAAAGGAAACTGCAAATTCCGCTTCATCGGATCACCGATTCCGCTAGCAACGGATCAGTGTTTC
>ENA-UONQ01003016-UONQ01003016.1-human-gut-metagenome-genome-assembly--contig:-CS26-NODE-3016-length-10213-cov-5.942016_pt1 | contig 10213 bp, 9 predicted proteins | sample MGYA00242460_ERZ724007 | MGnify/ENA metagenome assembly ERZ724007
GAATAAGCTTCATTACGCTGTCACTCATCATACGGCGGCTGAGATTGTTTATGGGCAATCTCATGGATCGCCGTCTTGATGGTTTGCAGCTCGCTCATGCCGTCGTCAATGGCAATGCGCTTTTCTGCAAGGTCATAATAGCCGTGTGCGCTGCCGTCGATTTTTTCAAGCGTCACGGGAACGGGAGAGGTCAGCTTCAAGGCTCGCCAAAAGTCCTCGTACTGTTCCACATTGCCCGTGAGCGCGTCCACGGCAATGTCGGGAAGCTCCTTGCCCTCGGTCTGGCTTACATCGAATACCGACACCACCTTGAACGCCGGGATCGTCACCTCCTGCTGCTCCGTGACGGGCCTACCGTCTGCGCCGATTACGGGCTGCCCGGTGTCCGGGTCAGTTTTCTCCACATCCTTTTTGATTTTATAGGGTGCGGGTGCAAGAATCTTAATGCCCTTTTCGCCGGATTTGACATGGCGTTCAAATTCGTCGCGCCACTTTCCGTAGCCTGCGACAAGGGATGCGTCCGGCTTTTGCATGACGATCAGCAGCGTATTGTTCAGGCTGTAATTGTGGAAGCGGGACATGGCTTTCAGATAATCCCGATACCGTTCACTTTCAAAAACCTCCTGTACGCCCTGTTCCAAATGCTCGGTGATCTCCTTGATCCTGCCCTGCGTGTCGGTGGCGGTCAGCACCAGCGGACGCACGGGGATCGGCTCTGCGGGCAGCGCCGCGCCCTGCGGCAGCTCGTCCATATCCCGCTGGGGGCTGAGCTGCGCAGTCAGGCGATATTCCTGCGGTACTTGGTTGGCTTTGTACCACTCCGCATAATCGTTGCCGTTATTGTAGACATAGCCATAATCGGTAAAAATGCCGCGATCCTCTTTGACCGCTTCCCGCCCATAGCTCTTATAATCAAAGAACCTCTTGGCAGCGTCCGGCAATTCCAGCTCGTCCAGATCGTCAATGAGGTAATGCCCGTAATCATCAGAATTGTGTACGGTGGGATAAAGCCAGTAGCAGTCCAGATTGTGCGTCAGGTTGATTAAGTCCGCCGCGCTTGCCGCATGGTCGCCGTACTGCGCGGCAGCGGCAAACTTGTCGCGTTCCTCGTCGCTGCGCTGGGTGAGCAGCGCGGCAAGATAGTTCAAGTCGTCCAGACTTTCGCCGGGCTTCAAGGCTTCGCTCCACCCGTCCAGAGAGGAATGAAAGGCAGATACCTGATACTGTTCCGTGTCGCTCCCGTCTACGCCCAGCCGTTCAAAAACGGCTTTCATCGTTTCGGCGTCGGTGGGCAGCGATACCCATTCCGCAACAGGCGTTTCCTCGGTGTGCCGTGCGGTGTTGATAAGATATACTTCCAAAAGGTGTTCGTCCACGTCTGCGCTCCTTTCTGACATAAGGGTTTGGGACTATCCCAACAAGCAATCGCCGCCCGGTCTGTGCCGGACGGCGATTTTCGGGAGTTGTAGCCACACTCCCTATGCTTGCTGCGTTACTGAATCGTTCTTTTATCTCCGTAAAATGCGTTCTGTCACGCTTTCAAAGCCGTTTTCCGCAGTTTCCATAGGAATACCCTGCGTACTCCAAAAGCGTGTCTGGAAAACCGCTTGCCGCAAGGCTTTTGAAGCCCCTAAACCGTGACACACCGCGCCTTTGCCCGCTGGCGGCGCTTGCGCTCGGCTGCATTGCGCCGGGCAGCATAGGGCGCACAGCGGTCACAGTATTTTGCACGGTTGCTGCGGGCGGGAAAGGGCTTGCCGCACAGCTCGCATTTCTTTCTGGTGTCCGCCGTGGCTGCAAGATCTGCGCATAGCTCCCGGTCTGCGGGCAGCACCGCTTCCCGGAAGTATCGGCAGAGCAGCGAATAGCTGATGGCCTGCACACAGACGCACGGCTCGCCGTCGTCCAGCAGCAGACAGCACCCGCGCACATTGTTGGCGCAATGGCAGCGGGTCAGCTTTTTCACTCTGCGATGCTGCGCGTCATTCAGCCGGATCATTTTCTCTGCTCGATACGGTAATTCACATATTTTTCTCCCGTATCACACAGCAGCACCGTCCCGTCATAGCTCTTGCCCGTGCGCTCAGAGTACAGCCCCTTGACTTTCGCCTTGCCGTCCTTTAGGAGTGTGGCGGCGATTTTCTTGGAAAAGACGGTTCTCCGGCTTTCAAAGAACTTGTCATTCTTCCACATGACAAAGCGGCAGGAGCGGTCAGAGCAGTAGAAATTCTTCTTGCCCTCATAGACAGGGCTTTTGCAGCGTGGGCAGATGCCGACTGCTTCCTTTTCCGGTGCGAACAGCTTTTTACCGTCCTCGGTGATGTGGGAATACTGCTTCACCAGCTCCCGCGTCATATCCTCGATTCCCTGCATGAAGCTCTGCGGGTCGTCGCTGCCCTTGGCGATCTCCGTCAGGCGGGTTTCCCATTCAGCGGTGAGCAGCGGCGATTTCAGCATATCCGGCAGGATGACAGCGAGATTGATGCCGTCCTTGGTCGGCACAAGACTTTTGCCCTTGCGCTCGACAAATCCGGCAGAGAGCAGCTTTTCAATCATCGCTGCCCGCGTTGCCGGAGTTCCCAACCCTTGCCGCTCTGCATCCTCCGGCATATCCTCCTTGCCCGCGTTCTCCATTGCGGACAGAAGCGAATCCTCGGTGTAGGGCTTGGGCGGCGTGGTATAATGCTCGGAAACAGAAGCCGTGACCGTTTCAAAAATCTGCCCCTCGGCAAGCTCCGGCAGCGCCGCATCCTCTGCGCCGTCCTCGTCCGGCTTTGCTTTGAGCGCAGCGCGGAAACGGGCGTCAATGTCTTTCCAGCCTGCCGTCAGAATCGTTTTGCCCTTGGCGGTAAACGACTTGCCGCCGCAGTCAAAGACCGCCGTAACGGTTTCGTACTCCTGCGGCGCTGCAACGGCGCACAGCAGCTTGCAGCAGACAAGGGACATCAGCTTCTTTTCGCTCTCCGGCAGTCCGTTAAAGCCGTTGCCTGCAAAGGCCGCCGTGGGGATAATCGCGTGGTGGTCGGAAACCTTGGCGCTGTTGATGACGCGCCCGATCTCCGGCGTAAGCTCTGCGCCCTGCATAAAGGGAAGCACAGGCAGCAGCGCCGCAACAAGGTCAGTTGCCGTCTGCGCCATATCCTCGGTGAGATAATTGCTGTCGGTGCGGGGATAGGTCAGGAAACGCTTTTCATACAGGCTTTGCGCGTAGTCAAGGGTCTGCTTGGCGGTAAAGCCATAAACGCGGTTGGCTTCCCGCTGCAACGAGGTAAGGTCAAAGAGCTTCGGCGGCAGCGCAGTTTTCTTCTCCTTTTTGAGAGAAACACAAACGGCCTGCGACGATTTGCAAGCCGTTCTTAGCGCATCCGCAGCGGCAGCGTCGGAAATGCGTTCGCTTTCCGCGTCCACGCCGCCGCAGTCGATATGTACGATGTGGTATTTCTCCTTGTGGAACATCGTAATTTTTCCGTCGCGCTCCACCAGCAGATTCAGCGTAGGCGACAGCACCCGTCCCACATTCAGGGTCTTATGGTACAGTACGGAGAAAAGCCGCGTCGCATTGATACCAACAAGCCAATCTGCCCGCGCACGGCACAGCGCCGATTGATACAGCACGTCGTATTCCGTTCCGGCTCGGCGTCCGGCAAAGCCCTCGCGGATGGCGCTGTCCTCCATAGAGGAAATCCAAAGGCGGGAAAAGGGCTTCGTGCATCCGGCCTGTTCATAGACAAATCGGAAAATCAGCTCACCCTCGCGCCCGGCGTCACAGCCGTTCACCACCTCGGAAACGTCGCTGCGGTGCAGCAGCTCTTTCAGAACGGCAAGCTGCTTTTCTTTGCCGGGAGTAGGGGCATATTTCCACGTCTGCGGCAGAATGGGAAGATCCTCATAGCGCCACTTTTTGTATCGCTCGTCGTAGCTGCCCGCGTCTGCCATGCTGATAAGATGCCCAATGCACCACGACACCAGCAGTCCGTCGCCGGAAAAATACCCGTCTTTTTGCTCCGCAGCACCCAGCGCAAGGGCAACGGTCTTTGCCACGGAGGGCTTTTCACAAATAATCAAAACACTCATTCTTCATTCTCCTGTTCATCGGGATCGCTGGCGCTGTCTGCGTCCTCATAATCCCCGTATTCTTCGGTTTCGTCATCCTCGTCAAAATCGAACTCATCCAGCTCGTCGCCGCCCTTGACGCTGGATTTCGGCTTACGCAGCTTGAAGTACCACAGCGCACCGCCGCTACCCGCAGCAAGGATCAGCACAAGGATCAGGATGCCGCCCATATTGTTTTTCTTCTCCGGGGTCGGCTCGTCGGGCTGTTCTGTTTCCTCCGGCGTCGCTTCCTTTCCGGCACAATTCGTCATATCCGTTTTGCAGAGGGCGCAGTTCGTATTGACCTTGCCAGCGGTGCATTTTTCGGTGCAGGAGCAGACAACGGGCGTATTCTGGCTGTCGTCCTCCAGCAGCGCCATCAGGTCGGCTTCGTCCACGGGATTTAAGAAATATGTCTGATAGCGTTCTTCTTCCTCGTCCAGCAGCTTATCGTAGTCAATGACAATATACAGCGTATACTCTTGGAAAAGTTGATGGTGTTGAGAACGGCAATGCGGTATTTTGCCCGCTGCAAAAGCTGTCCCACCTCGCAAATCAAACTGCCTTTGGGATCAGTAATGACATACGAGCTGTGAAGCTGCATGATATTGGGCTTACAGAAAAACCGTGTTTTGCCGCTGCCAGAGCCGCCGATGACAAGAATATTCTTGTTTCTTGCGTTCTTCGGGTCTTTGGGGCGGTTGGACATCATCAGCCGTTCCGTCTGCGTCAGCAGCACATTGTTGTCAAAGACAGGATCAATGAACGGCTTGATGTCTGCCACTGTGCCCCAACGCGCCGTGCCGTACTCCATGCCCTTGCGGTATTTCTTGGCGTTCTTCTGCTTGGAGTAGACCACCAGCCGGATAATCACCGCTGCGGCAAGCCCAATCAGCAGATCGGTGGGATGGAAGCTGGGGGCGGCACTTGCAAAGGCAGCGGAGAAGCCCTGCCCGATATGCAGCAGCTTCCCAGACAGATCCGCACCCTGCGCCAGCCGGAACGCCTGTCCGACCTTTCCAAACAGATAGACAAAGGCAAGATATGGGAGATGGAGCATGATTTGCTTTTTGATTTCCGGCTTCATCGGTCGATCCCCCTGTCCATATTTTTCACCTTGTCCCGCTTGACGGTCTGTGCGGCTTCGGCTTTCTTCTCGGCAAGGTCGCGCCGCACAGAGGGCTTGCGCTCCTTATCCAGCTTTTTCTTGGAAAACTCCCGAAACGCTGCCGTCAGCACGTCCGCGTCCCGTCCCTTGAAAAACACAAGGTATCGGTCATCTGCTTTTTTCAGCGCAAAGTCAATGCCGTATTTCTTCGCCGTGCTTTCAAAGGCTTTGATATTCGCATCGGTGATTTCAATATTGGAAACGCCTGTGCCGTGCCGCATAAGCTGTTTCAGCGTTTGCTTGCCGCGATGGGGCGTGTCCCTTGCCTTGCGGTAGAGCTGCAAGAGCTTCCGCAGCGCGGCTTGCAGCACCTTTCCGTCCAGCTTTGCCGTCTTGATTGCAAGGGCAATCGTCTTTCGGGTTACTTCTTCCTGCAACGGTTATCACTCCTTTCGATTTTTCTGCCGCAGTCAGGGCGGGCGCACCCGCCAGATCAGCCATATTCTCATAGGCTCTCGTCCGGCGAACAGGAATAGTCCGGGATGCCTGATTTCGGCTTGCCCCAATCAGGACTTGCCATGTCGTGCGCGACAAGGGCGGTATAGTAGTTGTCGATGGTGGACGGAGCATTGAACAGCACCGCCCGCAGATATTGCTTGATGTTGCGGATCTTCGTGGTGTTCTCCCGCATACAGTCCATGACAAACTCGATGTGGCTGCTGTTCAGCTTCAAGAATTTACTCTTTACCAGCTCGGCGGGGTAATCATCGCCAGCGATGCGGAGCGTCTTTCGCGCAGAGCAGACAGTTTCCAGCATGAGGTCTACGATCTCGTCCAAACGCTCCTTGTCCATTTTCGGGTCCTGCGTGAGCGTGTCATACTCGATATTCTCCATGATGATTTCACGGTAAATATCTACGGCGCTCTGTTTGAACGCTTCCGTTCCTTTCCGTTCCGGCGCAGCCCTGCAAGGTGAGGGGTCAGGGGAAAGGATAGGAAAGGAATCGGTACTTGATAGATCCGTAATTGATTTTTCTTTCTTTGATAAGTTAGTTCTTGATCTGTCTTTATTTAATTGCGTTGGATTTTCCGACGTCGGATTATCCGTTGTCGGATTTTCCAACATCGGTTTACCCGGTATTGGATTTTCCAACATCGGCTGCGGCTGCTCATAGATGGTATATTCGATAGCAGTCATTTTGCCTTTTTCATCGCGCCCCTGCCGCCGCAGGATATATCCGGCTTTTTCAAGCTCCCATACGGCGGTGCGGATCGCGTCAATGCTCTCACGGTTGATATGGGACAGCCCTGCAAGGGTATAGTCCCAATCCTCCGGCAGGGACAGCATTTGCGACAACAGCCCCTTGGCTTTCAAGGTCAGCTCCTTGTTTCGCAGATGGTGGTTTGACATGACGGTGTACCCGCTGTTGCGCTCCACCCGAAATACTGCCATAGGTTATCAGCTCCTTTCGCTCACTTCGCTGTGCCGCGACGGATGGCGGTCAGCTTGCCCGGCTCATACGGACATTCCGCATACACACAGAACTGGTACTTCCAATGCGGACGGTAAAAGTGACAGGTATTGCAATCCTCACAGTCGGCACAGCCGCCGTTTTCGTAGCGGTCAAAGCCGGGCTTTCCCCGCATGAGCATTTCAAACGCACGGCTGCTGCCGTTCGTAAAGTACATTGTGGCTGCACCTCCTTTCAGATTTGGGCAGAAAAAAACGCCGTAGACTTTTCTCAAAATCTACGGCGTGGGCGTATGCGAAAAGGGATGCTGCCTTGCGGTAACATCCCTTTTGTCGCTTGGTTATTCAATTTTTGAGCTAACCTGTTTGCCCTCTGCCCTTAAAAGCGTTGATTTTACTGGGTTTCTACTTGTTTTCCTATGTCAACGCTCTTGAGAGAGTGTATTTTTGCGCGCACAGCGCGCAAAAATGCGCGGTTCGGAGCGAAACCCCTTCTACTAAGAAAGACGCGGAGGATTTCATCCTCCGCGTCTTTTCAGTAGAGTTTCACGAGCCCACTCAGCAGTACCGGCGGCACGAGCCACAGGGCGAGATACCCCAGCATCTGCATCGGGTGCAGTAAATCCGTGCTGCCCAGCCCCGTCAGATAGTAGCTCAGCAGCAGCCCCGCGAGCGCGCCGAAATAGGCGAGGATCGTCCCCGCGCGGACGGCGCGCAGGAGCCGGCGGCTGCCGATGACCGTCTCCGCGAACGGCATCAGCCCCTCGCGGTAGATCACGGCGTTCGGCTCACCGCGCTGCTCCGTCAGCTCCGAGAGCGCCAGCCGTGTTGACACGTCCGGGTACACGGGTTTGACGTCGAAGCTGAACTTCCGCTTCAGAAGCCCCGGCGTGACGTTTCCCTCGCGCACGGCGAGCACCGGCTGGATCCGGTTGCGCCGCACGGCGCGCAGCGCCCAGTCGACGTTGCGGCTCGCCTGATACTTGATGGCGAAGATCGCGATGAGCTGCCCGTCCACGGAGAGGAACACCCCCGTTTTCAGCTTCAGATCGCGCGGGAGCGTCACCTTGGACTGCTTCATGAAATAGGCGCTGCCCATCATGACCGTCTCGCCGTGGATGGTACCGCCGAAGCCGCCCTCCTCATAAAACTGCAGATCCTCCAGCGGCTGGCGCACGCCGCTCTCGGCGGCGAGCAACTGCTCAAAGATGGGGGAGAGGGGGCTCTGCGCGGCGCTTGCGAGCGTCGCGGCGTAGGAGACGACCTTGCCGATCTCCTCGCCGTAGATTTTCAGGCCGTTGAGCTCGACCGTTCCCGGCGGGAAGAGGTCGGAGTCCGTCAGCACCATGCGCTTCGACGTGCTGACCGCCCGCGCGCCCTGATAGCCCGCTGCGGCGCTGCCGCTGCGCGCAAGGTGGCGGCTCAGCCGCCGCAGGGGCAGCGCCCCCGTCAGCGGCAGCGACAGCGGCACCGTCGCCGACAGAATCGCCGACCAGACCCAGAGCACCTGGTTCATTTTGCCGCCGCCGACGCACACCACGCCGGTGAGCACCGTCGCCGCCGTGAGCAGCAGCGGCGTCAGGATGACCTGCCAGCGCTCCGCCGGGCCGGGGCGCACCGTCGTGCGGTAAAAGCCCGCGAGACTGCCGCGCTGCTTGCACGCGCCCGCCGCCGTCACCGAGACGACATAGGGCGGCGCGCCGCCGAGGTCGGCCAGTCGGAAGCTTTCCCACCGCGACTCGCTCATGAGCAGCAGGCCGTATTCGCTCGCCCACAGCAGCGCCGACGCGCAGGCCGCGTACGGCAGCGGCCCGCCGGCGATTGAGGCGAACACACAGTGTGCCAGACACACCGCGCACACGACCGCGCAGGCCGCTCCGCAGCCGATGTGCCGCGCGCGCAGCTTCTCAAGCGCTTCCAGCCAGACCGGGCGCGCGAGCAGGATGCTCACGAGCAGCCCCGCGCCCATCACGGCCCCGCGCAGCACGTCCAGCTCCTGCCACACGGCGGGGACGAAGCCCAGCCCGTCGCAGACGGAGAGGACGATCAGCAGCGCCGTCGGGATGGAGAGGTGCAGCAGGTCCTTGCGCAGGCGCCTGCAGAGCTGCTTTTCCTCGCGGGCGGCCGTGTCCATGTCCGGCTCCGGCTCGAGCGGCTCGCCCGGCTCCTCGCGCTCGGGCTGCTCCCACGCGCCGCCGGATTTTTTCCTCCGCTCGCGCAGCGCCCGCAGCCGCTCCGCCGCGCTGAGCACCAGCCGCTCGGCGCGCTCGCGCAGCGGCTCGCGCTCCTCCAGTATTTCGTCGTCCGTCTCCTCGAGCACGGCGGAGACAGTCTCGCTCATCACCTGCTCAATGGGGGTTTTCAGCGGTTCCTCCTCCGGGGCTTCCTCCGGATGTTCTTCCGGTTCCTCCTCAGGCTCTTCCGGGGCTTCTTCCGGCTCCGGCGGTTCGGGCTTGGCGGGCGGCTCCGGCTCCTCTTCCGCAGGAGGCTGCGGTTCGGGGGGATCAGCGGGATCCGGCTCCGGTGGGATGTCGGGCTCCGGTTCGGGTGCGGGAGTGGGCTCCGGTTTGGGCGCCGGTTCCGGGGCAGGCTCCGCCGCACCCTGTCCGAATTCGGCCAGGATGTCCTCCAGCGAATATTCCTCCGTAGGCTCCACGCCCTGCAGAAGCTGCGCCGTTTCGCTCAGCTTCTCTTCATCGCTCAGTCTGCTCATGGTCTCTCCGTCAGTCCGCCCGCTCCTGTCTCTGGCGCACCGCCTCATACAGCAGGATCGCGGCCGCCGCCGAGGCGTTCAGCGACGAGATGCGCCCCTTCATCGGGATGCTTACCAGAAAATCGCACGTCTCGCGCACAAGGCGGCCCATGCCGCTGCCCTCCGAGCCGATCACGATGGCTGCCGGGCCGCGCAGATCCGCGCCGTAGAGCGGAGTCGTGCCCTCCGCCGCCGTCCCGTAGATCCAGACGCCCTGCTTTTTCAGCTCCTTGAGCGCGGCGGGGAGGTTCGCCACCCGCGCCACGGGCATATAGCTCACCGCCCCGGCGGAGGTCTTGCCGACGATGGCCGTCAGCCCCGCCGAGCGGCGCTTGGGGATGATGACGCCGTGCGCCCCGGCGCACTCCGCCGTGCGGAGGATGGCGCCGAGATTGTGCGGGTCGGAGATCTCGTCGCACACGACGAGCAGCGGCTGCTCGCCCTTTTCGCGCGCGCCGTCGAGCAGGCTCTGCACGCTCACATATTCGCGCAGCGCCGCGAGGGCGATCACGCCCTGATGCGCGTGCGTGCGGGACATGGCGTCAAGCTTGCGGCGGTCGCACTCGACGACCACGACGCCCGCGTCCCGTGCGCGCGAGGCGATGTGACCGAGCGTCTTGTCCGTCTCGCCCTTGGCCAGATAGATCTTGTCGATGGCGGTCCCGGCGCGCAGCGCCTCGATCACCGCGTTGCGTCCCTCGATGACGCCGTCGCTGACGGCCTCCTGCACGGGGCGCTGCTTATCAAACTCTTTCATAATGATCCTCAACTTGGAAATAAATTTTCTTAT
>ENA-UONQ01003017-UONQ01003017.1-human-gut-metagenome-genome-assembly--contig:-CS26-NODE-3017-length-10213-cov-5.504233_pt1 | contig 10213 bp, 13 predicted proteins | sample MGYA00242460_ERZ724007 | MGnify/ENA metagenome assembly ERZ724007
CCGACCTCGCCGCTGTTGGCCGTGACCACTACATGAACCTGCACGGCGGCAGCGCCAAAACAGAGGAACTGGATGCGCTGGATGGCGAGGAAACCGCGCGGCGGCTCATCGAAAGCGGCAGCGGCACGGTGACGCCCTATGGTGTGGTCTACGACAACGGTATGAAATTATACTGATAGACGTACTGTTTGTACTCTTTGATCGAGTTAATCAGAGTTTTGTAATACTGTACAGTTACACCGAAGATTTTTATGATCTGCATTCCTCTGACATATTCTACTGTTGCCGCACTCATTTTTTGAAGCGCCGCTGAATAGCCAGACAGAAATTCAGTACCACCGGACATTTTACGATACTGAAGAACACCAATCACAGTTGTAAGGATCAGGAGAATACCAAGGCGATAGTCTATTGCAAACATCAGCACAAACATTAACACCGGCGTCATAACAGCAGTGACGTTGTCCGGAATCAAATGGGCCACTGTTTTGTGTGTTTCTGCTGCGTTATCATCAATAATTTTTCGAATCTCTCCAGAGCTGTTATGGTCAAAAAAGGAAGAAGAGGCATCCAATAATTTATGAAGCCCATTTTTCCTTAAGTTTGTTTCAAGCCGGAAGCCTAAGTAGTGGGAACACGTTGCCGATGCAATGTTGAGAATGCCTCGTAAAATCATAAGTATGACTACAATAATTGCGTCATACATAGCCTTCTCATATACGGGAATAACCAGAATAGACACAATGGACTGCCACAGAAACCAATATGCTCCCATATATGAGCAGACGGCAGCGGCAGATAGTGCCATGGAGAAATATGCCCAAATTCTTTTATCTTGGACATAATGAAATAGTTTTTTATATAAACTGCGCATTGACTTCAAATATACACCTCTTTTTGCTTAAAAACGGTTTGACATACATCACCTCTTTCATTATAATTAGTTTTAGCTAACTGTAAAGGGCAAAACAGATATAAAGTCTAAACAAGGTATTAATAAATCTAAACGAGGTATCTTTGGGAGGAGCCAATGATAGAAGTTAAACGAGATGATTTCTTTGTTGAATCGATAAAGAATCCAATAGAGTACGGAACATATTATAAGATCAACCTAAAATATGGAACCGGATTTCAATGGACGAGTGAGGTTCACCACGATTTCATCATTACAGCGACAGATATAAGATTTAACCAGGAAACTATGGTCGGAGAACATATTGGGTCTGGTTATGTACTTGCTCTCTATATTAGTGGCGCAGGAGATGAATTCTATCCGTATCAAAATATTTCTCCGAATACATTGCGCTGCTATGAACCATCTGAAAAGTATAAAGCTATTTATCATCCTCAGATTCCATTAAGATGTATTACCGTGCAGGTTGACCAGGAATTTATTGATCAGTATCTCCAGGAAATTTCCGGTGATCTTGAAGTGAACTTTTCTGATTTTCTCAAAGAAAAAGGGAAATTCTATTTACCAAATGTTAATCATGCTATGCAAAGCCTATATGAGTATCTGCTTTCCATGAAAGCGTCCAGAATTACAGTAGAAGCAAAAATATATGAAATCATCTCTTATCTTGCTTCATATTTGAAAGAAAACAGACTAAATGAAGAGAATGGCCAGCCCATTAACAAAACAGATTTGCAGGCATTAGATGAACTAACGCATTACATGGACGAACATTACAGTTTTAATATTACGTTGCAGACGCTTTCCACCATTGCATGTATGAGTGAAAGCAAAATGAAAAAGCTATTTAAGTCAGTTTATAATATGTCCATTACTGAATACATTCAGAGGAAAAGGATCTCTGTAGCCGAGCATATGCTTATTCAGACCGACCTCACCATTGCGGAAATTTCAAGAATTGTTGGATACTCCAACCCCAGTAGATTGATTGAAATATTCAAAAGGTATTATGGATTTACTCCCTCAAAATACAGAAAATAAAAGTGTTATACTAATTTGGATAAACCTAACCCTCTAAAAATCAACCAAATCAATCGTTATGAGGTGACGCATACAAGCGTCACCCCATTTCTTTTTGGAAATTTCATCTTGAAAGCATCTGTGAAGGAGTATAATAAAACCATTGTCAACCCCGATGGCGATGACAGCAACCGCGGACAGAATGCCTTTTTCTATGATGCGGCGGAGGGATTGCTCACTTCGGTCATCCTGATGCTGGCGGAGTTTCTGCCGCCGGATGAGGAGCACCCACAGGAGCGCCGGCACATCGTCTCTGTCTTCAAGCTGGTGCAGGATCTGCTGGAGCCCAGCAAGTTAAAGGGCAAGAGTCACTTCCAGCTCCTGATGGGCAAGCTGCCGCCTGACCACCTCCGTAGGACACGGGCGTAATTGGATAGAACAGAAAAGCACAGCCGCTCGTTTTCTCTGAGTTGCTGTGCTTCTGCTTCTTCCTGCACCACGCTGAAAAGCGTCTGAACAGCGCGATTTACCGCTTTCTCACCCGCAATGGCATTGACCGTTACGATCCGGCGCGCTTTCTGGACTACAAGCTGGAAGTTCTGCAAATGCTGCTGTACTGTCTGCCGAGGTTCGACCCGGAGCAGGAAACGGAGTTCCTGAAATACGCGAAACACTATGTCCGGGACGGGCCGCTGTTCTGCCGCATGATGGTCGAAGCCGGTTCCTTTGCCAGCCTTGCGGAGTATCGGCACGTGCGGCAGATTGGCGCAATCTATAACAATTCGGCAAAAACCGCGCAGAAGTCATTTCCGAGTTTGCCGTCCAAAGCGGATACAAGGATGAAAGCGTATCTGCGGATGAGCTGCTGACCATTGCCCAGCGCAACCACAGCATTGCCGAAGGCGAGATTGCTGAAATCCGTGGTTGTGCCGTTTGAGATGGAAAGGCTGGATCTGATTTGATCATGATGGAAAGCAAAACGACGCCGTTGACAACATCTTCGGATCGTGCTACAATTTGACTGAAATGAACAATGTGGTCATAAATCCGAGGAGCGTGCGCAGTGGCTTTTACAGATGAACAGAATGAACAGATCCGCAAAGACCTGATCCGGGAAGCCCGGCGCTGCGGCATTACCATCGGGATGCGGAAAACCTCAGTGGAGCAGCTGACAAATTCCGTCGGTATTTCCAAGGGATCGTTTTATAAATTCTTTGATTCCAAGGAGCTGCTGTTTTTCGCCGTGCTGGAGGATATCCATACAGAGTGTTTCGCAGCGGCGCAGAAGTCTTTGCAGGAAAATACAGCCTTATTGCCTACCGACCGCGCGGCAGCGGCGATCCTGGCGGCCTGTCGGTGGCTGGCCGAGACGAAAGCCTTTGTGTTCATCGAAAATGACGCAGATTTTCTTCTGCACCGACTGCCGGAAGAAGTGAAGACCGCCCACTACCACGATGACGAGACGCACATCCGTACCCTGCTGGAGATGGGCGGCCTGCAGCCCAAGGGCGGTATGGCGCTGGCTGCCGCCACAGTGCGGGGCTTGATTTTAACCGTCTCCCATCAGGAGCAGATTGGGGTGCTCTATCCGCAGGTGCTGGAAACGCTGGTGCGGGGCGCCTGCCGGGAGCTATTTGCATAAGCGGAAAAGCCGCAGCGAAGCGGCTTTTCAAAAGGGATACAGTTAGCTTACTCTAACTCGCTTGTGTCATCTGTGTGAGTTAGAGGAGTTTAACATCTCGTTGTGAGGGCGAAATCATGAGAAACAGTCAAAATTTCTGGGATAAAAACGCCGGGCGGTACGACCGCTTCATGCGCAAGGACGCAGCGGCTTACGAGCGGCTGTACGAGCTGCTGCGCCCTGTGGTACGGCAAAAAAACGTTCTGGAGCTGGCGACCGGCACAGGGCTGATCGCCAAAAACATTGTAAACAGTGCCGCTCATATTGAGGCCACAGACGCTTCGCCGGAGATGATCGCAGAAGCGAAGCGGGACAACCAATCCGCCAAGCTGCATTTCTCCGTGCAGGATATGTTCTATCTGCCCTATGCTGACCAGTCTTTCGATGTGGTGATCGTGTCCAATGCTTTGCACATTGTACCGGAACCAGAGCGAGCATTGGCGGAAATTCGCCGGGTGCTGAAAGACGACGGGATACTGGTCGCACCGACCTTTACTCATGCCGGTAACGACTTTCGTGGAAAGGTCAAAGCATTTTTCATGAAGCTGGCGGGCTTCCCTCTCCACAGCAAGTGGACAAGCCACGAATACCTGGCATTTCTGCGGGAGAACGGCTGGACGGTGCGGAAAAGCACCGTGCTGAAAGCGTCCTTCCCACTGACCTATGCCGAGTGTGTGAAATCGGAGGGATGAACCATGCAGATATTGGAACACGGGCAGGAGCATGAGCGGACGCTGCTGTTTTTCCCCTGCACGGCAGAGCCTGTATGGGCCTTTGCCGACACGATCACGCTGCTTTCTCAGAGATGGCATGTTTTTCAGGTGGTGTATGACGGCCATCAGCCGGAGTATCCCGGGGATTTCACCTCAGTCGAGCAGACCGTGGACGAGGTGATCTCCTATTTGAAGAGCCACGGCGTCTCCCGTCTGGGTGGGGCCTATGGCTGCTCCATGGGCGGTGCCTGCCTGACCCGTATGCTGGCATTGGGGGAAATGCCCATCGACCGGGCCATCATCGACGGCGGGATCACCCCTTATCAGCTGCCCTTCTTAGTGCGAAAGCTGCTGCTGGCTCGGGATGTGCTGTCCTTCAAAATGGCGGCAAACAGCCGAAAGGTTCTGGAAGCGGCCTTTCCGCCGGAACGGTTCACCCCCGCAGGGCACGACCCCAAAAAGGAGTACGACGCCATGGAAGTCTATCTCAAAACCTTTTCCAATCGGACGATCCGCAATGTATTCTGGTCTGCCAACAACTATGCGCTTCCGAAGCGCTCCGCTAAAATCGGCGCGAAAATCACCTACTGGTACGGCGACGACGAAAAGAAGGATCGCAGGCGCGACATTCAATTCATCAAGCGCTATTTCCCGCAGGCACGCATTCACGGCATTCCGAAAATGGCACACGCGGAGCTGGTGATGGTGCATCCGGAGAAATTCTGCTGGTATGCGGAAAAATTTCTGACTTTGCAAACGGAGGAAGCATGACATGAAAGAAAAAATCAGACTCTCCGGCGTGCCGGAGACCATGCTGCAGACCGTTTATGCCAGGGCGAAGGAGAGCCGGGGGCGCGGCGCGATTCACGATGCAAAAGCGGAAGAAATCATCGAGAAACTGGACTACGATTTTTCCCTTGCCGACAAAGATACGGCCATGCGCGGCGGCGTCATCGCCCGCACCATTGTGTTGGATCAGCTGACAAAGGCTTGGCTTGGGGCGCATCCCGGCGCGGTGGTGGTCAACATCGCCTGCGGGCTGGATACCCGCTGTTACCGGATGGCAGGTTATGCGCATTGGCATAACCTCGACCTGCCGGAGACGATGGCGGTGCGGGAGAAGTTCCTGCCGGAAAGCGGCGCGATTTCGCAAATCGCTATGTCCGCTATGGACGATTGGGGTGGCGAAATCAGTGAGCTCAGCGAGCAGAATGTGCCGGTGCTGATCGTCATCGAGGGACTGACCATGTACCTGAACGCAAAAGATGTGCAGCAAATTTTTAAGGTGATTTCCAGCCGTTTTTCCAAAGCAACCGTATTTGTGGAAACGATGAATCCGATGATTGTGAAGCGCTTTAAGGAAAGATCCATCGAAGGCAGCCATGCAAAATTTACTTGGGGAATCAAGAATGGGAAAGCACTTGCCGAACTGCTGCCGGGTTTTCGATTCGTCGAGGAACACAGCCTGACGGAGGGCATGGCGGTATTTGCACCGATTTATAAACTGCTGGACAAGCTACCCACCGTGCGGAATATTTCCAATAAGATCATCGTTCTGGAAAAGGAGTTGTAGAAGATGTCATTCTTTGAAAACACCCGCAAACCTGTGGGCCTCGGCGGGAAGCTCATGGTCGCCATGATGAATTTGGGTCACAGCCCTGTGGCGCGCTGGGGGCTTCAATTTCTGAATGCTGCGCCGGATGCCAAGGTGCTGGACTGCGGCTGCGGTGGCGGTGCGAACATGAAAAGGCTGCTGAAAAAATGCCCGCAAGGTATCGTGAAGGGCATCGACTATTCGCCCGTCAGCGTGGAGAAGACGAAAAAGGTCAACGAGACCGCCATCGCGGAGGGGCGCTGTGCCGTCCTGCAAGGCAGTGTGGCGGATATGATCTTCGCAGATGACTGGTTTGATGCGGTCACGGCCTTTGAAACGGTCTACTTCTGGCCTGATCTGCCGCAGTGCTTTCGGGAGGTCTGCCGGGTGCTGAAGACCGGCGGAACCTTTCTCATCTGCAACGAGAGCAGTGGCGACACGGACAAGGATGAGAAGTGGACGGAGATCATCGGCGGTATGACCATATACAGCGGCGATGAGCTGAAAACATTTCTGGAAAACGCTGGATTCTGCAATGTTCAAATCCATAAAAACAAAATGGACTGGCTCTGCGTGACAGGACAGAAGCGGGAGGAATAAGGAATGCTGCTGCAAACGATTCTGGAAGGACTGTGGCTGGGCGCACTGCTGGTGGCGGTCTGCGCTGTCGGTATCCGAAAGGGCGCTGTCGGCATGGTGCATCTGTATGGCGAAAAGGTGCAGGAGCGATGCATCGCACTGGGGCTGACCACAAGGGAGAAGATCAAACGGAACGCGCTGCGCTTCAAGGCGATCTGCATTCCAATCTACCTTTTTTATGTGCTTCTTTGCGTGTATGCCATCAACGGCGCACATACATTTTGGGACGGTTTCTGGCAGTGCTTTGTGATCCTGTCTGTGATGAATCTCATCGACCGGCTTGGCATCGACGGCTATTGGGTCGGACACACCAAGGCGTGGGTGATACCGGGGACAGAGGATCTGATGCCGTACATCTCGAAATCAGACAAGCAGAAGAAATGGCTGTTCGGCACCATGGGGATGGCCGTGATTTCCCTGCTCCTTGCGGGACTCGGGCTGCTGCTGTAAGGAGGAAATACCGATGTCAAAGAAAGCGACCGAATTTCAGAAAAGAGAAATGAGCAAGATGTACCGCGGCAAGGAAATATTCAAGCCGCTGAACACCGGCTGGGTGGATGAGCGCGTGGCCTGCGTGCGGGAGTGGGTGGCGAACATTTTCTTCTACCGCAAGGGCGACACCACCATCATGATCGATGCCGGGTATAACTACGACCGTCTGGCAGAAAAAATGGACTGGCTGGGCATTGATCCAACGTCCATCCGGCACATCCTCATCACCCATCAGGACACCGACCATGTGGGTGCGGTGGAAGCAGACAGCCCCGGTTTGTTCCGGAGCGCAAAGCTCTATATCGGCGAGATTGAAAACCGGTATCTCACCGGCGAGGTGCGGCGAAAAGTCATATACCATCTCTATAAATTGCCGCAGGTCACAATTAACAACGAAAAGGTGCTGCTGCATGACGGCGAGACTTTCGAGATTGACGGCATCAAAATTGAGTGCTTCCTTGTCCCCGGTCACACATGGGGGCATATGGTCTATCTTATTGACGACAAATATCTCTTCACCGGCGACACTCTCTGGTTCGGCGCGGACGGCGGCTACAGCTTCATTTCCTCTCTGGCAGAAAGCAACAAACTTGGCGGTAAAGTCGCTGGCGGCGCTGGAGCAGAAGCTGCAAAGCCGTGGATTACACCCGCTGTTCCTCACCGGCCACACCGGCTGGACGGACAACTTCGAGTTCGCCTTTGCCCATAAGGACAAGCTTTGCTCACCGTTCCGAAAGCGGGTTCCCGACCCCATCGCGCCTTATGACGCTTATGATGAATCGGACGACACAGAAAAAATGGCAAAGAGCGGGTTCCTGAAGGGAGTGGGAAGAAGAAAGTTTATTCCTTCGGTGCGGAGCACGCGCCGGTCATCCTGCTGCTCCCCGGCACCTGCTGCCACTGGAAGGGCAATTTTGGACGGGTCATTCCGCTGCTGGCGGACAGCTATCGCGTTCTCTGCATCAGCTACGACGGCTTCGATGAGACGGAACATACCGAGTTTCCCACTATGCTGGAGGAAACAGAGAAAATAGAAACTTACATTCAGGAGCATAGCGGCGGACATATCCGGGCGGCCTACGGCTGCTCGCTGGGCGGCTCCTTTGTAGGGCTGTTGGCGGCGCGGGGGAATATCCATATGGATTATGGCATTTTAGGCAGCTCTGATCTGGATCAGGCGTCCCCTTTCGCAGCAAAGCTGCAAACGAATTTGCTGCTGCCGCTGATCTATCCGGTGATCCGGGACGGGCAGGTCAAAAATCGATTGCTGCAAAAACGCCTCGCACAGCGAAAATCGGAAATGGGCGGCTATGTGCAGGCGTTCATGGGAATGCTCGGCGGCGCACGACCCTATGTGACCATGCAGAGCTGCAAGAATCAGTTCTATTCCGACCTTGTCACGCCGCTGCCGGACAGGATCGACGTGTCGGGAACGGAAATCCATATTTTCTACGCTCTGAAAATGGGAGAAAAATACCGTGCGCGCTATGAACAGCATTTTGCCCGCCCTATTTTTCACGAACAGGACTTGCAGCACGAGGAGCTGCTGGCCTGTTATCCGGAGCGCTGGGTGCAGTTGGTGAAGGACATTATGGAGGGAAAGCAATGAAGCATCAGCACTTTGATGTGGGAACCGCCGGCTTTTACGGTGCGTATTGGGCGTGTGCCGGCGGATCGGACTGCGCGGTCATTGCGATGATTGGTGACGATCCGGAGGATCGGCTTGCGCGTTCAGCCGTGAAATGGCTCTGCGGGCGGGGCGTAAATGTGCTCACCATGTCGCCTGCGAAAAAGGATTACGGCCATCATAATTATCCGCTGGAGCGTGTGGAGACGGCCATTTCGTGGCTGAAAGCCAACGGGAACAAAAAAATCGGCATTGCCGGGGCGTCGACCACCGGAACGCTCGCGCTGACAGCGGCTGTCATGTTCCCGGATGTTACCCTGACCATTGCCATGACGCCCAGCGACTTTGTGTGGCAGGGCTTTATGCAGGGCAAGAAGGACGGCTGCAAGGAGTGGCCGGTCGAGGGCGAATCGCTGTTTTCCTACGCAGGCAAACCGCTGCCCTATATGCCGTTTTGCTATCAGCACCCGGATTATTGGCACTGTATCGCCGCCGAGAGCAAACGCACCGGCGATATGGTAAACTCCCGCAAGCTGTTTGACGATTCCGAGACCGCTCATCCGATCGAGCCGGAGGAATATATTCCTGTTGAAAACATCCGGGGAAAGCTGCTGCTGATCGGCGCGGAGGACGATGCGCTGTGGGACACCGCAAAGTATATCCGCCGGATGGAAAAGCGCCTTGCCGAAAAACCGCATGAATGCGAGATTGAGACGATGGTTTATGCCCACGGCACCCACTTCGTTTTCCCGGAGGGAATGCTGAAAATCATGCTGCCGATTGGCTCCGGTCTATTTGTGAAGTTCGCGTTTCAGGCAGCAAAAAAATATCCGAAGGAATGCCGCCAGACCCGGATAGACATCGAGAAACGGATGTGCCGGGTGTTAGCGGAATGGAAAGGAACAAAGTGAGATGCGTTGGACAGGAATGCCCATGGCCATGTGGGTGCTGTTTGCTGGCTCCTTTCAAAAGCAGCTGACCACTGTGCTGGGCTATGATGCAGCTACCGCAAAAGCCATCATGAAAAAGGCAAAGCCGCAATACCGGCAGATCATTCGCAGGCTGCCGGAGTTTGAAAAAGCGGACCGCTTCAAGATGAACATCGTCAACTGCGCAATGCTCGGCGCGTTCATCCTCTCCATGCCGCAACGTCCGGAGGTGGACAGGATGACGGATTACTATGCAAGATCCATGATGACAAAGCCCATGCAGTGGTTCTGCCGCAAAAGCGGAAAAAGCAAGTTCACCGCAAAGGATATTGCCGCTATGAAAGCCACTGCCGCCCTGAAAGCCGCCGACCGCAACCCCTATTCGTGGAACATGGAGTTTTACGAATACCCGGATGGCAGCGGCTACGAGGGACGCTTTACCAAATGCGGCATCTGTGTGCTGATGAAAGAGCTGGGGCTGTACGACCTAACCCCCGCCCTGTGCCATCTGGACTACACCATGAGCGAAGCGGGCGGTGTGACAAATTTTGTGCGGCAGTACACCCTTGCCTTCGGCGGACCCTACTGCGACTGCGGGTACAAAA
>ENA-UONQ01003025-UONQ01003025.1-human-gut-metagenome-genome-assembly--contig:-CS26-NODE-3025-length-10174-cov-9.505287_pt1 | contig 10174 bp, 6 predicted proteins | sample MGYA00242460_ERZ724007 | MGnify/ENA metagenome assembly ERZ724007
CGTTGCGCTCGAACAGCGTAGTCGCGCGCTCGGGGAACTCGCGGGTCAGGCGGCTGTAGCGCGCCTCGTTCATCAGGAACTCCTGATAACCGCCGGCGGGCGCCTTGGAGTCCAGCGTGAACTTCTTCTCGCCCTCGGGGTTGTAGCGGAACAGGTTCCAGTAGCCGCACTCGACAGCCTTCTTCATTTCCTTCTGGCAGTTCATCATGCCGCCCTTGATGCTGTGCATCTCGCAGGGGCTGTAGCCGATGATGAGGGACGGGCCGTGGTAGGCCTCGGCCTCGGTGATGGCCTTGATGGTCTGCGCGGGGTTGGCGCCCATGGCGACCTGCGCGACATAGACGTAACCGTACTGCATCGCCATCTCGGCAAGGCTCTTCTTCTTGACCTCCTTGCCGGCGGCCGCGAACTGGCAGACCTGACCGATGTTGGAAGCCTTGGAGGCCTGTCCGCCGGTGTTGGAGTACACCTCGGTATCGAAGACGAAGACGTTGACGTCCTGCTTGGAGGCGAGGACGTGATCCAGTCCACCGTAGCCGATATCGTAGGCCCAGCCGTCGCCGCCGAAGATCCACATGGACTTCTTGGCGAGGTATTCCTTCTTGCTCAGGATCTCAGCCGCCAGCGTGCAGGCGGCGCAGTCGCAGAACTGCGCGCCCTTGGCCTTCAGCTCGGCGGCGTGCTCCGCAAACTGCGGGATGTTGGCCAGCTCGTCAACCGTGGCGATGCTCTGCTCCAGAGCCTTGACATAAGCCTTGGCAGGCTCGGCATTGGCGTTGCCGTCATCCAGCGTGTCGAGCCACGCCTGTGCGGCAGCCTTCAGCTCCGGACGGGCCCACTCGACGGCGATCAGCTCGCGGGTCTTCTCGGCCAGATCCTCGCGGATCTTGTTCTGGCCGACGAACATGCCGAGACCGTGCTCCGCGTTATCCTCGAACAGGGAGTTGCACCATGCGGGGCCGTGGCCCTCCTTGTTGGTGCAGTAGGGGGACGTCGCCGCGGGACCGCCCCAGATGGAGGAGCAGCCGGTGGCGTTGGAGATATACATATGGTCGCCGAACAGCTGGGTGACGAGGCGGGCATAGCTCGTCTCGGCGCAGCCTGCGCAGGAGCCGGAGAACTCGAGCATGGGCTGCTTGAACTGGCTGCCCTTGACGGTGTTGTCCTGCATGTCCTTCTTCTCCGCGACCTCGGCCACGCAGTAGTCGAACACATCCTGCTGGGGCAGCTCGCCCTCCTGGCCGACCATGGTCAGCGCACCGACCGGGCAGGCGCCCACGCACACGCCGCAGCCCATGCAGTCAAGCGGGCTGATGGCCATGGTGAACTTATAGGTACCCTTGCCCTTGCCGGCCTTGATATCCACGATCTTGGCGGCGGCAGGCGCAGCGGCGGCCTCGGCCTCGGTCAGGGCACAGGGACGGATGGTGGCATGCGGGCAGCAGTAAGCGCACTGGTTGCACTGGATGCACTTTGCGGCATCCCACGTCGGGACGGAGACGGCCACGCCGCGCTTCTCATAGGCAGCGGCGCCGAGCTCGAACTGGCCGTCCACATGGTCGACGAAGGCGCTGACGGGCAGGCTGTCGCCGTCCATCTTGCCGACGGGATCGAGGATCTCCTTGACCATCTTGACCAGCTCCGGCTTACCCTTGAGCTGCTTGGGCTCCTTGGTGTCGACGGCATCGGCCCAGTCGGCGGGCACGTCGACCTTCTTATAGGCGGTGGCGCCGAGGTCGATGGCCTTGTAGTTCATGTCAACAACGTCCTGACCCTTCTTCAGGTAGGAGGCCTTGGCCTTCTCCTTCATGTAGGTGATGGCCTCCTCCTCCGGCATGACCTTGGCCAGGGAGAAGAACGCGGACTGCAGGATGGTGTTGTTGCGCTTGCCCATGCCGATCTCGATGGCCAGATCAATGGCATCGATGGTATACAGCTGGATATTGTTCCGGGCGATATAGCGCTTGGACGCGGCGTCCATGTGGTGGTTCAGCTCGTCGAAGTCCCACTGGCAGTTGATCATGTACACGCCGCCGGGCTTGACGTCCTGCACCATCTTGAAGCCCTTGGTCACATAGCTCGGGTTGTGGCATGCGACGAAGTCGGCCTTGTTGATGTAGTACGGGGAGCGGATGGGGTGATCGCCGAAGCGCAGGTGGCTGATGGTCACGCCGCCGGTCTTCTTAGAGTCATACTGGAAGTACGCCTGCACGTACTTGTCGGTATGGTCGCCGATGATCTTGATGGAGTTCTTGTTCGCGCCGACGGTACCGTCGCCGCCGAGACCCCAGAACTTGCACTCGATGGTGCCGGGGGCGGCGGTGTTCGGACAGTTCTTGTCCTCGGGCAGGGACAGGTTCGTCACGTCATCGACGATGCCGATGGTGAACTGACGCTTCATCTCGTCCTTGCTCAGCTCGTCATAGACGGCGAACACGGACGCCGGGGGCGTATCCTTGCTGCCGAGGCCGTAGCGGCCGCCGATGACCTTGACATCGTTCATGCCGGCGTTGGCAAGCGCGGTGACGACATCCTGATACAGGGGCTCGCCCATGGCGCCGGGCTCCTTCGTGCGGTCGAGGACGGCGATCTTCTTGGCGGTGGCGGGGATGGCCTCGATCAGCTTCTCGGGCGCGAACGGACGGTACAGGCGGACCTTGACCAGGCCGACCTTCTCGCCGTGGGCGTTCAGATAGTCGATAACCTCCTCGGCGACATCGCAGATGGAGCCCATCGCGACGATGACGCGGTCGGCGTCGGGCGCGCCGTAGTAGTTGAACAGCTTGTAGTCGGTGCCGAGCTTGGCGTTGACCTTGTCCATGTACTTCTCGACAACGGCGGGCAGGGCCTCATAGTACTTGTTGCAGGCCTCGCGGTGCTGGAAGAAGATATCGCCGTTTTCGTGGCTGCCGCGCATGTGGGGATGCTCGGGGTTGAGCGCATGCTTGCGGAACTCGGCCACGGCATCCATATCGCACATGTCCTTCAGGTCCTCGTAATCCCAGACAGCGATCTTCTGGATCTCATGGCTGGTACGGAAGCCGTCGAAGAAGTTGATGAAGGGAACCTTGCCCTCCAGCGCGGCCAGATGCGCCACGGGGGAGAGGTCCATGACCTCCTGCACGTTGCCCTCGCACAGCATGGCAAAGCCGGTCTGGCGGCAGGCCATGACGTCGGAGTGGTCGCCGAAGATGTTCAGCGCCTGCGTGGACACGGTACGGGCGGAGACATGGAACACGGCGGGCAGCTGCTCAGCCGCGATCTTGTACATGTTGGGGATCATCAGCAGCAGACCCTGGGACGCGGTGTACGTCGTGGTCAGGGCGCCGGCGCCCAGGGAGCCGTGAACCGCACCGGCCGCGCCGGCCTCGGACTGCATCTCCACCACCTTGACCTGGGTGCCGAAGATGTTCTTCAGGCCGTTGGCGCTCCACTGGTCGACGAAGTCGGCCATCGGGGACGACGGCGTGATGGGGTAGATAGCGGCAACCTCGGAAAACGCATACGAAACATGCGCCGCGGCGTTGTTGCCATCCATGGATTTCATTTTTCTTACAACCATAAATGTGCCTCCTTACATGAATCCGTTCTTAACGGAAATTGTGGCTGATCTTGATGATATCACACTCTAAGGCGTCTGTAAATGGGTTTTTTTGTTCAACTTATTGATTATAATAACTTTTCATCACCACGCATAAAATTTCTCATAAGTTTTTGTGAATTTTTTCATAATTCTGTTTCGCGAAGGGGAAATTTGTGGTAATATCATATTAGTGGAAGATTATCGCCGAACGGAGGTGCTTATTTATGGTGGTGACAGTCCGCTCTCTGGGCCTGACCGGCATCCGCGGCAGCGAGGTGACGGTGGAGTGTTTTCTCTCCGGCGGGCTCCCCGCGTTTGATGTGGTTGGCCTGCCCGATGCCGCCGTGCGCGAATCGCGCGAGCGCGTCCGCGCCGCCATCAAGGCCTGCGGCGCCCGCTTCCCGGTCAGCCGCATCACCGTGAACCTCGCCCCCGCCAGCCAGCGCAAGGAGGGCACGCTCTACGACCTGCCGATCCTGCTGGGGATCCTGACGGCGGCCGAGGAGCTCAGGCACCTGCCGGAGGACGCGGCCTTTCTCGGGGAGCTGAGCCTTACGGGGGCGCTGCGCCCGGTGACGGGCATGCTGCCGATGGCGCTGTGCGCGCGGCGGCTGGGTCTGAAGTCCCTCTATGTCCCGGCGGAGAACGCCGCCGAGGCGACGCTCGCGGGCGGGCTCACGGTCTACCCGGTTAAAAACGTCCTCGAGCTGGTGCGCCACCTCTCGGGCGAGGAGCCGATCACGCCCGCCGCGCCGTGGACTCCGCCGCAGGCGGACAGCCGCACCGGTCCCGACTTCGCCGACGTCATGGGGCAGGAGAACGTCAAGCGGGCGCTTGAGATCGCCGCCGCGGGCGGGCACAACGTGCTGCTCGTCGGCTCGCCCGGCTCGGGCAAGTCGATGCTCGCGCGGCGGCTGCCGTCGATCCTGCCGGACATGACGGAGCAGGAGTCGCTGCAGACGACGGAGATCTACTCCGTCGCGGGTCTGACCGACCCGAAACACCCGCTCGTGACGCAGCGTCCCTTCCGCAGCCCGCACCACACGGCCTCCCCCGTCTCCCTCGCGGGCGGCGGGACGATTCCGCGGCCGGGAGAGATCTCCCTCGCGCACAACGGTGTGCTGTTTCTCGACGAGCTGCCGGAATTCGACAAGTCCGCCATGGAGACGCTGCGCCAGCCGCTCGAGGACGGCGTCGTGACGATCACGCGCGCCTCGGGGAGCCTGACGCTGCCGAGCCGGTTTCTGCTCATCTGCGCCATGAACCCCTGCCGCTGCGGGTGGTACGGCCACCCCGACCGGCGCTGCACCTGCTCGGAAAAGCAGGTGGAGAGCTACCTGCACCGCGTCTCCGGCCCGCTGCTCGACCGGATCGACATGCACATCACCGTTCCCTCCGTCGAATACGACGCCATGCGCCGCAGGGAAAAGCCTGAGTCCTCGGCCGTGATCCGCGCGCGGGTCAACGCCGCACGCGCCATCCAGCAAAAGCGCTTCGAGGGGACGGGCGTGAGCTGCAACGCCTATATGACGCCGCCGATGATCGGGCAGTACTGCGCGCTCGACGAGGCGGGCGAGAAGCTCATGCGCGGCGCGTTTGAGCGGCTGGGCCTGACCGGACGCAGCCACGACCGCATCCTGCGCATGGCGCGCACCATCGCCGACCTCGACGCGAGCGAGCAGATCCGGCCCGCACACCTGGCCGAGGCGATCCAGTACCGCAGCAACAGTCTGCTGAAATAGCTGTTGATAGATAAAAGGAGTAAGAATACATGCAGGAAATGATTCTCTGTAAGCTGGGCGAGGTTGTGCTCAAGGGGCTCAACCGCCGCAGCTTTGAAATGAAGCTCATGTCGAACATCCGCCGCCGTACGCAGCGCTTCGGCAAGTTCCGGATCTACTCACGCCAGAGCACGATCTACGTCGAGCCGTGCGAGGAGAGCTGCGACCTTGAGGGCGCCTATGATGCGTGCAAAAAGGTGTTCGGCATCATCGCCATCACCCGCGCCCAGCCCTGCGAGAAGAGCAAAGAGGCGATTCTCGAGACGGCGAAGCTCTATCTCGCGGACGCGCTGCGCGCGGCAAAGAGCTTCAAGGTTGAGACAAAGCGCGCCGACAAAAGCTTCCCCATGGGCTCCATTCAGGTCAGCCAGTGGGTCGGCGGCGAGCTGCACGACGCGTTCCCGCACCTGCGCGTCGACGTCCACCACCCGGAGCTGACGGTCTATGTCGAGATCCGCGAGGACGCCGCCTATGTCCATGCCCCCGCCGAGAGCGCCGCGGGCGGCCTGCCGCTCGGGATGGGCGGCCACGCGGTGAGCCTGCTCTCCGGCGGCATCGACTCGCCGGTTTCGAGCTACATGATCGCCAAGCGCGGTGTCCAGCTCGAAATGATCCACTTCGCCTCCCCGCCGTACACAAGCGACCTCGCGCGCGAAAAGGTGCTGCGCCTTGCGCAGGAGCTGACTGACTGGTGCGGGCGGCTGAGCGTGTTCATCATCCCCTTTACCGAGATTCAGGAGGAGATCCGCCGCAATTGCCCGGAGGAGTATTTCACGCTCATCATGCGCCGCTTCATGATGCGCCTTGCAAACGAGCTGGCGCTCGAGCTGCGCTGCCGCGCGCTTGTGACGGGCGAAAACCTCGGTCAGGTCGCGAGCCAGACCATGCAGGCCCTCGCCGTGAGCGAGGACGTCACGACGATGCCCGTCCTACGCCCGCTCATCGGCCTTGACAAGGAGGAGATCGTCAAAATCTCCCGCCGCATCGGGACGTTTGAGACGTCCATCCTCCCCTATGAGGACTGCTGCACCGTGTTCACCCCGCGCCACCCCAAGACGAAGCCCGAGGTCGCCGAGGTGCGCGAGATCGAGAGCGCACTGGACGTGGAGGGTCTGTGCCGGCGCGCGATGGCGGACCGCGAGATGATCCGGCTGCGCCCGCAGAACTGAGGTGGCCGCGATGACCGCCTACCGCGTTGAAATCATCGCCGTCGGGACGGAGCTGCTCTTGGGCAACGTCGCCAACACCGACGCGCAGTTTTTATCGGAAATGCTGGCCTCTGTCGGGGTGGATGTGCTGTACCACACCGCGGTCGGCGACAACCCCGCGCGTCTGCGCGAGGTGGTGGACATCGCCCGCGGGCGCGCGAACCTGCTCGTCTTTACCGGCGGGCTCGGCCCGACGTATGACGACATGACGAAGCAGACTGTCTGCGAGGCCTTCGGGCTGGGGCTGGAGTTCCACCCGGAGATCGTGGAAGAAATCCGGCACTATTTCGATACCGTTTTCCGCCGCGAGATGCCCGCGTGCAACCTGCAGCAGGCGTACCTTCCGCGCGGGTGCACGGTACTTCACAACCCCGTCGGCACGGCGCCGGGCTGCATCTTCGAGACGGGCGGCGTCACGGCCGTGCTGCTGCCGGGCGTGCCGCACGAGTGCCGCCACCTCGCCGAGCACGAGCTGCTGCCGTGGCTGCGCGCAAAGAGCGATGAGACGATCGTCTCGCACGACCTGCACGTCTTCGGCCTGACCGAGCCGCAGGTGCAGGAAAAGCTTGCCGACCTCATGGATAACGCCGTGAACCCCTCCCTCGCCCCCTACGCCAAGACCGGCGAGGTCATGCTCCGCCTGACTGCCAAGGGCGAGAGTGAGGCGGACTGCGAGGAGCGGATGGCCCCGCTGTTCTGGGACGTGCGCGCCCGGCTGGGCGACTGGCTCTATGCCGTGGACGCGCCGGGGCTGGAGGGCCGCGTGCTGCAGCTGCTGAAAGAGCGCGGGCTGACGTTTTCCGCGGCCGAGAGCTGCACCGGCGGCCTGATCGCCAAGCGCATCACGGATCTTTCCGGCGCGTCGGCCGTGTTCCGCGGCGGCGTCGTGTCCTATACGAACGCCGTGAAGGCGGGCGTGCTCGGTGTCCCGGAGGAGCTGCTCGCGCAGTACACCGCTGTCTCCGGGCCCGTCGCCCGCGCGATGGCCGAGGGCGTGCGCGCGCTGACGGGGAGCGACCTTGCCGTGTCCGTCACGGGCGTGGCCGGGCCGGGGCCGGACGACGACGGCCACCCCGAGGGGCTGGTCTACGCCGCCCTGACCGACGGAGAGCATACCTGGGTGCGCCGTCTGGAGCTCGGCACCGGACGCGGGCGCATCCGCGTCATGGCCGCGCACCACGCGTTTGACCTCTTGAGAAGATACCTGACTCAATTACCGATCACAGAAGAAACAGAAGGAGAGTAAGACCCATGGCAAAGAACAGCCAGATTTACAGCGCCAACAACCCCTACGGAAACCGCGACGAGGAGATCCGCAAGGCGAAGGGCAACCCGAACAAGAACATCCACACAAAGAAGAAGAATTCCAACTACGGCGGCTATAACGGCGCCGCGGAGAAGGCCCACAAGGCCGCCGAGGAGAAGTCGACGCTGAACAAGCTCCCCACTTGGATGAAGGTCACGCTGATCGTCGACATCGTCGTGATCGTCGTGCTGCTCATCCTGCGCCTCGGCGTTCTGAAGAACAACGCCCCGCTCAGCTATATCACAACGCTCTTCCTCGGCCTGACCTGCGCGTTCCTCGCCTATATGCGCAACTACCAGTATAAGAAAAAGTCGACTGCCTACAAGATTCTGCAGGTCATTCTGATTCTGATGGCCATCCTCTATATCTACATGGGCGCCATGGGCATCTACACCCTGTTCCGCTAAAGCGCTGCCCGGATCCGACGGACCGGAAGGAGGGATCGGCATGGGTCTGCACGACGGGCACCGCCAGCGCATGAAGGAGCGCTTCGCCCGCCACGGACTGGACAGCTTCGCGGAGCACGAGGTGCTGGAGCTGCTGCTCTACTACGCCATCCCGCGGCGCGACACGAATGAGCTGGCCCACACGCTGCTCGACCGCTTCGGCTCGCTTGAGCGGGTGCTCCTCGCCCCGCGCGAGGAGCTGATGAAGGTGCCGGGTGTCGGCGAGGGCGCAGCTCTGCTGCTGACGCTTGTGCCCGCGGTCAGCCAGTACACGCACCGCCACGCCCCGCAGGAGACGATTCTCAACTCCGTGGACGCGAGCGGGCGGTATTTCATGCGTCTGCTGCGCCACGAGCGGCGGGAGCTTCTGTATCAGGCCTGTCTCGACGGGAAGGGCAAGCTCCTCAGCTGCCGGTGTCTCTCCGAGGGCGGGGTGAACATGGCCGCCGTCACGCTGCGCCAGATCGTGGAGCACGCGCTGCTCAGCGGCGCGTCGAGCGTCCTGCTCGCGCATAACCATCCGAGCGGCATCGCCCTCCCCTCCGCGTCCGACCGGCAGATGACCCTGCAGGTGCGCGACGCGCTCGCGACGATGGGCATCCGTCTCACCGACCACATCATCGTCGCCGACGACGATTTCGTCTCGATGGCGCAGAGCGGCCTTTTGCAATAAGACAAAGAATCGGATTCCTTTCGGAATCCGATTCTTTGTCTTATTGGCTCATCGCTCCGAACAGCGCATTTTTGTGTGTGCAGCACACAAAAATATACTCTCTCCGCGCAGAGTGTTTTTTTGACGTACACGCCGCCGCAAAAAAACGGATTTCAGTTTATTCGCGGCCTTTAGGCCGCGAACTCTGTGAGACTTCGGGTACGGATTCCGCATGGAATCCGCACCATTTTAGATCAGAATCTGTTCGCGATTTGTGCGGGTACCCTTTTCGAGGACGAGGAACTGGCCGTCCCAGCGGCCGGAGAAGAGCTTTTCCAGCAGGTGCGTGCCGCCGGGGACATAGCCGAGCGACGCACCCAGCCAGTCGGCGTCGGCCTGCACAACCGCGCGGTAGTCCGGGCGGCGGCAGTCGTTAAGCCCGGTGTCCATGATGTCGATCCGGCTGTAGAGCCGCATCCAGTCGGCGTGATAGCGCCGCTTCGTCTCCTCGCCTACGTCCTGGGTCAGGCGGTCGAAGATGGCGTGAAACGACTCGCGCCGCGGATCCTTCTCGCGGACATAGAGATGCCCCGGCTCCTTCAGATCGCTGACGGGCTCGTCCGTGGTCTGGAGCAGGAGGGAGACGCAGTCGTCGATCCGCGGCAGCACCACGCGGCAGGGCACCTCCACGTCCTCCCACGAGCCGCCGCAAAAGCCCATCGAAACCAATACCGTGCCGACATCCTCCGGCAGACGGCCAAGCTCCTCGAGAACATGCTCCCGCATCTCCTGCGGGTCGCGGTGATAGACGCGGTTGAGGTAGATCACTGGAAACGCCGTCCCCACCGCCCGCTGCGCCGCTTCGACATAGTCCTTCAGCGAACTGCAGGACAGGATAACCGTTTTCTGATTCATAAGCGCACCTCCCACTCGGATTCCCGCGCCAGAAGAGCCGCCGTCCCGACAGACGCCCCGCATTCATCAAATTGTGTGAGCACCTTTTGCTGAGCGGGAAACCTATACGCAACCACCTTTGCAAAGCGCTTCTGCATCCTTTGCTCCTCACACGGGAACAGCTCAACCCCGGAAATCAGGTATTTCACAACCTCATTCGCAACAGCAATGGTATCAATGGCAAGCATGCTGCCATCTAAGAATTTCAGTTCCACACAGGCATTATCCATGTTGAACTCACAAG
>ENA-UONQ01003029-UONQ01003029.1-human-gut-metagenome-genome-assembly--contig:-CS26-NODE-3029-length-10163-cov-5.327859_pt1 | contig 10163 bp, 9 predicted proteins | sample MGYA00242460_ERZ724007 | MGnify/ENA metagenome assembly ERZ724007
TTTTTCATTTATGGAGTTAAAGGTCTGATTCTTCACAATCTAGGAGAGATTTTGCATTTAAGGAGAAAAAGGGTGGATTCTGCACAAAACACAGAGTATGAGATACACAGAGTTTTGACTGTCGAAACCTTAAAAAATAGATGTTCAAACATCTGTATTTTGAGGGCATACGGAGAGAACACGTGCCAGGGGCCTTTATTTGGTGGAAACAAGAAAAGAAATAGGAAAACTTCTGAAGCACAAACAAAAAGAGAAAATTTATGATACAATCGGAAACAGGAATGCCGTTAGAGTACATGATGGTTTGACGGAATACAAAGCCCGGAAAAAAGGCAGAACCAGGAAAATGAACGAAGTCTGGAAGGAATACAAAAACAAAAATACAAAAACAAAAATACAAAAACAGAAATACGAAAACCTGGAAAGAAAGAGGAATTGAATACTATGAGAGAAATCAGTTTGTTTATTGCAATGAGTCTTGACGGTTATATTGCAGATAGCCGCGGCGGTGTGGATTGGCTAACGGGTCAGAAAGAGGATGGAGAGATGATAGATACCTATTCTCTGTTTATTAGAGATGTGGATACAGTACTGATGGGCTGGAATACCTACCATCAGATTGTAACAGAGCTGTCACCGGAACAGTGGATATACGAGGGCTTGAAGACCTATGTATTTACGCATTCGGAGCATCTGTCTTCCGATGAGATCTGCTTTACGGACAGGGAACCGGAAGAACTTTTGGAGGAATTGAGGCAGCAGGAAGGAAAGAAAATCTGGATTTGCGGGGGAGCAAATCTTGTGGGGCAGCTGAGAGGAAAGGGATTGATTGACGAGTATTATATTTCTGTGATTCCCACACTTTTAGGATCCGGGATTCGTTTGTTTGAGGAAAAGAGCACAGAACAGAGGCTGGAGCTGGTGAGTACGCAAAATTATAACGGCATTGTGGAGCTGGTCTACAAAAGAAGAAAGGATCCCAATGGTGTGTAACGGTTCATATTTTACATTTCAGGTAAAGTGTGTATAATAGAGATTATGGGAAAAATTTATAACGGAGAGAATGAAATGAGAAGAACCTATTTAATCGACAGCGAGAATATCAACGATGTGTGGGTTGAGCTCCTGCAGGTACTGGAGGATGAGGATGAGATTCTGGTATTTTACACAGATAAAAGCGCACACATGGGCTATGACAGAATCGTTTGTCTGATGGAACAAAAAAGGGGGACGGTTCACTGGATCAAGTGCTTTGAAGGACAGAATGCGCTGGATTTTCAGCTGGTAACAGAGCTGGGAAGCTGTCTGTCCCGGAACGGCAGCCGGGAATATATTATCGTTTCCAATGATACCGGATATGATGCTGTAGTCCGCTACTGGCAGCAGAAGGGCTGTTCTGTGCGAAGAATCAAGGGGGCAGATTGCGAGAAAGGCGCACCGGCGGAGAGACGGCAGGAAATGTTGTCAGAGAAAGCCCTGACGGAAAAGAGCGGTCAGAAAGCGTCAGAGAAAATCCCGTCAGAAAAGAGCGGTCAGGACGTATCGTCAGAAAAAGTCCCGTCAGAAAAGAAAACTCCGGCAGCCACGTCAGAGCAGGCCCCGGCGGAAAAGAAGGGGCGAAAAGCAAAGGCAAAAAAAACCGGGGCGGCAGCAAACAGATGTGCAGAACCGGTTCGTAAAGAGACGGAATGCACAGAGCGTGAGAGCGGAGAAGCGCTGAATAAATCGGCAGCATCTGCAGCGGAGTCTCACGAAGAAGAAGCAGACAAATCGGCAGCATCTGCAGCGGAGTCTCACGAAGAAGAAGCAGACAAATTGCCAGCATCTGCAGCGGAATCTCGCGGAGAAGAACCGGAAAAACCTGCCTCTCCTGTAAAGAAGGCTCGCAGGAAAAAGTCCCCCAAGGCAGCATCTGCGGAGAAGGAATGCGGAGAATTGTGTGAAATGGCAGTACATGCAGAAAACGGGCTTAAGGAAGCGGAAGCATCTGCAGAGAAGGAGTGCATGGAAGCATCTGAAAAGACTGTGGAGAAAGACGGGAAAGAAGCAGAAGAAAGCGGAAGCTGCAGACAGGATGATTCTGAAGAAAACATCAGAAAAAAGAGAAAAAACAGACGGAAAAAATCACAGAAAGAGAAGAAGGAAGAAATCGTAGAATCGGTCATGGAGGACATCCCGGTTTTTACGGAGGAACCAGAGCCGTTGGAAGAGGAAGAAGCTGTTTTCGAGCAGGAACTCTTTGGAGACGAGGAGGAAAACAGGGAAAGCGGAACAGTAGAAGCAGACGAAAAACAGAGTGGCGGCGGCGTTGACTGCAGGGAAGCGCTGCTGAAGATTTTTCGCCGGACAGGAAGCAGGGAGCCGGAGGAGGACTGTCAGTTTCTTCTGGAGCTTTGCAAAACCCTGAAGCTTTCGAATATGTCTCTGGTTCATAATGTGATGGAGTACCATTTTGGTCTGGCAACCGGAAACGGAATCTATCGTTTTATCCGGGAAAATCCAGGCTGCCGGGGAGTGCTTTCCGCCGGATACAGCAACAACAAAAAGGAAAGAGAGCGCCGGTATCTGGAACTGATTCTGACACGCAATGAAAGGAGTCTCCAGGAGGGGGATTTGGATCAGATTCTGAAGATTCTTAATGGAATTCCCAAAAAGAATCTGAATGGAATTCATTCAGCTCTGCTGCGCCGGTTCGGACAGGAGAATGGGGGAAGCCTTTATGCGGTTCTCCGGAATCATGTAAAGATTATCCGTGCGCTGTAGTGATGTGGAAGGGCGTCTTGAAAGGCCGGGGAGAAAAAAGAAAATATAAAGAATAAAAACAAAAGGCCAGAGGCCGCTGCAGAGGAAGGATTGTCCTGTCCTGTTTGCAGCAGCTCTGGCTTTTATTGTTCTTAATTTCAGAGGAAAATCCCCTGCTCTGACTACAGATTCTTATTTTTTTCAAAAAGAATCAGCAGTCCCTTTAACATCAGAGCCTCGTCATACTGGATTTGATGGTGGCACAGGGGCATAATAAAACGGGACAGACCTCCGGTAGCAACCAGAGAAGCGGGCTGCCCCAGCTCCTCTTCAATCCGGTCAATCAGTCCGTCGATCATGCCGGCATTGCCGTACATAATTCCGCTTCTCATACAGTCAATGGTATTTTTCCCGATGACCTTTTTGGGAATATCCAGACTGATAGAGGGAAGCTGGGCGGTTTTGCTGCTTAATGTATCAAGAGAAATACGAAGTCCGGGCAGAATGGTTCCTCCGATATAATTGCCGGAAGGGTCTACCACAGACATGGTGGTGGCAGTTCCCATATCAATGATAATGATGGGGCAGGGATAATCCCGAATCGCAGCGACAGCGTCCACAATCAGATCGCTGCCGACGGTTTTCGGATTGTCCATAAGAATATTCATGCCGGTTTTGATGCCGGAGCCAACCAGCATGGGGTGATGGCCCAGAATTTTTTTTACAGCCGAGGAAATGGCGGCATTCAGAGGAGGCACAACAGAGGAGAGAATAGCTCCCTCGATATCGTCTGTATGAATGCCATGAATTTCCAGAATATTTTTAATATTTATGGCATATTCTGTGCTTGTTTTATTGTGATTGGTGGTCAGGCGCTCGACAAAGTAGGTTTTTTCTGAGTCAATGCAGCCCACTACAATATTGGTATTTCCCATATCCAGTGCTAAAATCATTGGAAATGCTCCTTTCCCGATTCCTGAAAGGAACCGGCAGAATCTGTGTATTTTCAGGCTGAAAACGAACTGTAAAAAGCAGTTGTTTTGCACACCCATCCTATCATATTTTACAGGGAAACACAATCGGAATCCCTTTTAAATACGCAATTTTTGTGCTATACTGATTCCATTGCAAATGTTTGCCGGGGCAGGTTCCGGCGATAAAATCAGGAGGCCCTAATGCTGAAAGGAAAGACAGTAGTTCTTGGTGTGACAGGCGGAATTGCCGCCTACAAAATAGCCAGCCTGGCCAGTATGCTGGTAAAGCAGCATGCTGATGTGCAGGTGATTATGACAGAAAATGCAACGAATTTTATTACCCCCATTACCTTTGAAACATTGACAGGAAACAAATGTCTGGTGGATACCTTTGACAGAAATTTTCAGTTCCAGGTGGAACATGTGGCTCTGGCCAAGCGGGCGGATATTTTCATGATTGCCCCGGCGACAGCCAATGTGATTGCAAAGGTGGCCCACGGGCTGGCAGATGATATGCTGACAACTACGTTTCTGGCCTGCAAAAAGCCCAAATATATTGTCCCGGCCATGAATACTCAGATGTATGAAAATCCCATCACTCAGGATAATCTGGATATCTGCCGCAGATACGGGATGCATGTGGTGGAACCGGCCAGCGGATATCTGGCCTGCGGGGATACCGGAGCGGGAAAGATGCCGGAGCCGGAGCTTTTGATGGAATATATTATGCAGGAGCTGGCCTTTGAAAAGGATATGGCGGGGAAAAAGGTCCTGGTGACAGCCGGGCCCACCAGGGAAGCCATTGATCCGGTCCGTTATATTACCAATCACTCCACCGGGAAAATGGGCTATGCCATTGCGCAGGCGGCAGCCGGAAGAGGTGCTGAGGTGACTCTGGTAAGCGGCCCTGTCAATCTGAAGGCGCCGCTTGGCGTGAAGCTGGTGCAGGTGACAAGCGCCGGGGAAATGTTTCAGGCAGTGACCGAAGCCAGCAGCATGCAGGATGTGATTGTCAAGGCGGCGGCTGTGGCCGATTACCGCCCCAAATATGTGGGAACAGAGAAAACAAAGAAAAAAGACGGGGATATGAATCTGGAAATGGAACGGACAGATGATATTCTTGCATGGCTGGGCGCTCACAGACAGCCGGGCCAGGTGCTCTGCGGATTTTCCATGGAGACAGAAAATATGCTGGAAAATTCTCAGGCAAAGCTGGAGAAAAAGAATGTAGACATGATTGCTGCCAACAATTTAAAGACAGCGGGAGCAGGCTTTGGAACGGATACGAATGTTGTGACCATCATTACCAGAGAAGGAGCAGAGGAGCTGGCTATGATGACAAAGGAACAGGTGGCACATCAGCTTTTGAACCGTATTATGGACAGACTCTGCAGCGGGAATAAAAAAGAACAGTAGAGAGAATGGAGACAGAACATTATGAGATATGAAACCATGCGTTTGGAAGTGCCGGGACAGCAGACAGGAGAGGCGCTGCTGCAGCTGTATCTGCTGGACAGTCTGGAGTTTGCGCCGGATCGGCTCAGACCCATGATCCTTGTGCTTCCGGGAGGAGGCTATACCCGCCGTTCTGATCGGGAGAAGGAACCGATTGTTATGAAATTTCTCTCCATGGGCTTTCATGCCTGTGTGCTGGAGTACAGTGTGGCGCCGAACCGCTTTCCGGTAGCTGTCAGGGAGCTGGCCCTGGCTATTGCAGCAATCCGGGAACATGCGGATGAGTGGCATGTGAAGGCGGATGCAGTGATTCCCTGCGGATTTTCTGCCGGGGGTCATCTGGCCTGCAGCATAGGAACCTTCTGGAACCGCCCGGAGGTTTATGAGGCTGTGGGAAAAGCTCCGGAAGCAGTGCGTCCGGACGGACTGATTTTAAGCTATCCGGTTATTACCTCAGGAGAATACCGCCACGAAGGCTCTATTGTCAGCCTGTTGGGAAACGATGCTTCACAGGAGGAGCTGGATCTGGTTTCTCTGGAAAAGCAGGTGACAGAGAATATGCCTCCGGTATTTTTCTGGCATACTGTGACAGACAGAACGGTTCCTGTGGAAAACAGTCTTTTGCTGGCCTCTGCCCTTCGCAGGAGCGGGGTGAATTTTGAGATGCATATTTACCCCTCCGGTGTCCACGGAATTGCTCTTGGAACGGAAGAAACCTCAGGAAGTGATCATTATGCCCTGGAACCCTGTTGCCAGAGCTGGATTTCTCTGGTACAATCATGGATTGAAGAGAAATTTGTGCAGCGATAGATCTGCGCAGCAGAGCTTTAATCAGAAGATTTGGAGGACAGACTTTTGTCAAATATAGCAGAAGAGATAAAAAAACGAAGAACATTTGCCATTATTTCCCACCCGGATGCCGGTAAAACCACATTAACGGAGAAATTCCTGCTTTACGGAGGAGCCATCAACCTGGCAGGAACTGTAAAGGGAAGAAAAGCCGCCAAGCATGCAGTTTCTGACTGGATGGAAATTGAGAAGGAGAGAGGAATCTCTGTTACCTCCTCTGTCATGCAGTTTGAGTATGACGGCTATTGTATTAATATCCTGGACACACCGGGACATCAGGACTTCTCAGAGGATACCTACCGTACCCTGATGGCAGCAGACAGCGCTGTCATGGTCATCGACGGATCCAAGGGTGTTGAGGCACAGACGATTAAGCTGTTTAAGGTTTGTGTGCTGAGAGGAATTCCGATTTTTACATTTATCAATAAAATGGACCGGGAGTCAAGAGATCCCTTTGAACTGATGGATGAGATTGAGAATGTCCTGGGAATCCGCACCTGCCCCATTAACTGGCCTATCGGATGCGGAAAGAATTTTAAGGGCGTTTACGACCGTCATACCAAGGAAATCACTACCTTTACCGCAGCTATGGGAGGCGCGAAGGAGGTAGCGACTCAGACGTATGGTCTGGACGCGCCGAATCTGGATGATGTGATTGGATATGCCTACCATGAGCAGCTTCTGGATGAGATTGAACTGTTGGACGGCGCTGCAGATGAATTTGACATGGATCGGGTAAGCAGAGGAAATCTGTCTCCGGTATTTTTCGGTTCTGCGCTGACGAACTTTGGTGTGGAAACCTTCCTGCAGCATTTCCTGCAGATGACCTCGTCTCCTCTGTCCAGAAGAACCCTGACCGGGGAGATTGATCCGTTTAAAGAGGATTTTTCCGCCTTTGTATTTAAGATTCAGGCGAATATGAACAAGGCTCACAGAGACAGAATTGCTTTTATGAGAATTGTTTCCGGAAAATTCGAGGCAGGCATGGAAGTGAACCATGTGCAGGGCGGCAAGAAGCTGCGCCTGTCCCAGCCGCAGCAGATGATGGCCCAGGACAGAAAGATTGTAGAAGAGGCCTATGCGGGAGATATTATTGGTGTATTTGATCCCGGTATTTTCTCCATTGGAGATACCCTCTGCAAATCCAGTGAAAAGTTTGAATTTGAAGGAATTCCCACCTTTGCGCCGGAGCATTTTGCAAGAGTGCGCCAGATTGACACTATGAAGAGAAAGCAGTTCTTAAAGGGTGTCAGCCAGATTGCCCAGGAGGGTGCAATCCAGATCTTCCAGGAATTTAACACCGGTATGGAGGAGATTATTGTAGGTGTTGTAGGTGAACTTCAGTTTGAGGTTTTAACCTATCGTCTGGAAAATGAATACAACGTAGAGGTAAAGCTGGAGAAGCTGCCTTATGAATATATCCGCTGGATCGAGAATAAAGAAGAAGTGGATGTGGCAAGAATCCAGGGTACCTCAGATATGAAGCGAATCAAGGATCTCAAGGACAATCCTCTGCTTCTGTTTGTCAACAGCTGGAGCGTTGGTATGGTAGAGGAGAGAAATCCGGGACTGAAGCTGTCTGAGTTTGGAAGAAGCTGAGGCATTTTAGAAAACGGGTATTTCCATATAGGGAAGACGCCGATAAAGGGCATCATGAAAGGAGAGCAAAACGATGAGCAAGATTGATGAAGTAAGAGCAGCTATGGTAGCAGCCATGAAGGCAAAGGACAAGGTGAGAAAGGATTCTCTTTCTATGCTGCTGTCTGCTTTAAAGAATGCAGAGATTGACAAGCGTTCTCCGCTGACAGAGGAAGAGGAAAATGCTGTAGTGAAAAAGGAGCTGCGTCAGAGTAAGGAAACCTATGATCTGGCTCCTGAGGATCGACAGGATATCAGAGAGGAAATGGCAGCAAGAATCGCTGTTTACAAGGAGTTTGCACCGGAGGATATGAGTGCGGAGCAGATTGCCCAGGTGATTCAGGAGGTGCTGGCAGAGCTGGGAATTGAAAAGCCCGTTGGCGCAGATAAGGGAAAAATCATGAAGGTTCTGATGCCCAGAGTAAAGGGAAAAGCAGACGGAAAGCTGGTAAATGAAACACTGGCTGGCATGATGAAATAAAAAAGAAGGGGGTTTTTACAATGTACAGAGAAAAAATTGACGCGTTTATTGATGCCCACCGTCAGGAACTGGTGGAGGACGTTTGTGAACTGTGCAGAATCAACAGCGAAAGAATGCCTGCCGAGGAGGATATGCCATTTGGTCCCGGAGCGGCTGAATGTCTGGACGCAGCTCTGGATATGGCAGAGGGATACGGATTTGACACAACAGATTATGACGGATATGTAGGCTGCATTGATTTAAATGACAAGCCCCGCCATCTGGATATTCTGGCTCACCTGGATGTAGTTCCTGCAGGAGAGGGCTGGACTGTGACAGAGCCGTTTGATCCTGTGGAAAAGGATGGAAAGATTTACGGACGGGGAACTGCTGACGATAAGGGACCGGCTATTGCGGCTCTTTACGCTATGCGTGCAGTCAAAGAACTGGGTATTCCCTTAAAGAAAAATGTCCGTCTGATCCTGGGAACAGATGAGGAATGCGGAAGCTCTGACATTGAATATTATTACAGCAAAGAACCGGAAGCTCCCATGACCTTTTCTCCGGACATTGAATACCCGGTAGTGAATGTGGAAAAGGGACGTCTTCCCGGACATTTTACAATGAACTTTGAGGCCTCTGAGGCTCTTCCGAGACTGGTAAGCTTCCGGTGCGGAACCAAGATTAACGTAGTTCCCGGAAAAGCAAAGGCTGTGGTAGAGGGATTTGAGGACGGCGTTCTGGAAACTGCTGCAAAGGCAGCCCAGGAAAAGACAGGCGTTCATTTTACCATGGAAGCAAAAGAGGGAGCTGTGGAGATTACCGCAGAAGGAAAGGGCGCTCATGCATCAACACCTCAGGAGGGTGTCAATGCCCTGACCGGACTTCTGGAACTGCTGACCGGACTTCCCTTTGCTGCCTGTCCGCAGATGGAAGGTCTGAAGAAGATTTCCGCTCTGATGCCTCACGGAGATTTTTATGGAAAGAATCTGGGTGTGGAGATGGAAGATGAGGTGTCAGGACGTCTGACTCTGGCATTGACCATGCTGACTGTTGACGCAGGTTCTCTGGACGGAGAATTTGACAGCCGTGTTCCGGTATGCGGAAACGATGACAACGTTCTGAAGGTGATTCAGGCAAAGATGAAGGAGAACGGAGCAGTTCTGCTGAATGAAACCATGACTCCTCCTCACCATGTAGACGGAGATTCTGATTTTGTCAGAACACTTTTAAAGGCATTTGAGGACTATACAGGAATCAAGAGTGAATGCCAGTCTACAGGCGGCGGTACCTACGTTCATCACCTGAAAAACGGCGTTGCATTTGGAGCTGCCATGCCGGGCAGAGACAACAATATGCACGGAGCAAATGAGTTTGCACAGACAGACGATCTGGTAATCAGTGCAAAGATCTTTGCTCAGGTTATTGTAGATCTGTGCAGCTAAGGCGAAAAAGCTTATAGGAAAATCCGGGGATGCGCAGAAGCAGATTCTGCCTTCAGCTGCAGGGACAGCTGCAGGAGGGCTGCTTGTTGCGCATCCTTTTCTATCAAACAAAGGAAACGGCAAATGAGGTGCGGGGAATGAACAGTCTGAAAAAATTATTTGCCCAGGTGGACATGACAGAGGGACGTCCCTGGGAAAAAATTGTTCTTTTTACGATTCCCATGATTATCGGCAATGTGGCTCAGCAGCTTTACAATACGGTGGACAGTATTGTGGTTGGCCGGTATGTGGGAGATAATGCTCTGGCAGCAGTGGGAAGCGCCAGTCCGATTTTAAATCTGCTGCTGGTGCTGTTTATTGGAATTTCCATGGGAGCCAGTATTATGGTTTCCCAGTATTTTGGTTCCCGGGACAGAGAAAATCTTTCCAGGACAATCGGCAGCGTGCTGACTTTAACAGCAGCTTCTGCCGTATTTCTGATGATTGTAGGATCTGTGGCGATTCGGCCGATTCTGGAGCTTTTGAATACGCCGGCCAGCATCATAGACTGGTGTTCTGATTATCTTTTTATTATGATGTACGGAATTGCCGGAGTAGCAT
>ENA-UONQ01003036-UONQ01003036.1-human-gut-metagenome-genome-assembly--contig:-CS26-NODE-3036-length-10155-cov-40.039010_pt1 | contig 10155 bp, 10 predicted proteins | sample MGYA00242460_ERZ724007 | MGnify/ENA metagenome assembly ERZ724007
TTGTTCCGATATTCTTTAGGAGATATACCGACATACTGCTTGAAATATTTCCCGAAGAATGATTGTGTGGGGAAGTTGAGTTTGGTTGCTATTTCCTTAATACTTAAATCGGTATTATCGAGCAGATATTTAGCTTCTGTAATGACATTCTGTATAATCCACTGCAAAGCACTGCTCCCTGATTTCTCCTTGATGACAGAAGAAAAATATCGGGCGGACAAGCATTGCTTGTCTGCAAAAAAGTAACATCACGTTCCTGACGATAATATCGATAAAGGGTAATCATGAAATTTTGGAAGATCTTATCCTTTTTATCCTGTGGCAGTGGTGTTTGGGGTTCGTTACTGAAATAAATGTTTAATAACTCATAGCATATCACCTGTCCCCAGGATTTGATTAATTCAGAAATTAAATGTTGTTTCTGACGGGAACTGTTACAGATATTCTCCCTGTTAATTCGTTTTTCTACAGATTTGAGCAAGTTCTCTACAAATGTATATTGCTCTTCAGAGAGCGACAGGCAGGGATTTTCCCGCAAATAAAGCAAATTTTCCGAGTTAGCTACTTTGTTTACTATTGGTATGACATAATCCAGGTCGACCTCTATCATGATTCCTTCCAAGTCTGCGCTTCTTTGGCGTATCTGTAGAAGGTTGGCTGCTGTATATATGAAAAGATTCCTTTTGTTAATCTGATATGGTCTACCTCCCAACAGGATTTCCGCCTGTCCTTTCTGGCAGAGGAAAAGTCCGCATTGGTTGAATTCGGAAATAATGCATCCTTCTTTCATGGAAGTATCTTCCGGAGATATTATAACATACTTGAATGGCATCAGTGGTTCCATATTCCTTTTCGTTGAAATGAATTTCTTTACAAAGTAATAAACAAATAAATACAAATAGCAAACTATTTCGGCTTTTTATCTTAGGTAACGTACAAATAGAACAATGTTTCGTCTAAATCAACCTTTCTCCTCATGTTTGCTTGGGATACTTTTGTGGCAACTAACTAATAAGTGAAAATATGAGACGATTAGACTTCTTATTAACAGGATTTTTAGCAGTTCTGTTGACTTCGTGTGGGCAACGTGTACAAAACACAGACAGTAAGCCGGCAGTGAAGATTGATACCGTACTTTCTGCCGACAGACAAATAGCTTTGCAGTTTCCGGGACGGGTGAAAGCGGCACAGGACATAAGTCTGTCTTTCCGGGTGAGTGGTACTATTCAGTATATGCATGTAAATGACGGTGCCTATGTGCGTAAAGGGCAATTACTGGCAGAATTAGATCCGACAGACTATCAGATTCAGCTGGATGCGGCAGAAGCAGAATATCAAAGTGTGAAAGCGGAGGCGGAACGGGTGATGGCACTTTATAAGGAAAATGTGACAACACCGGATGCTAACGATAAGGCCGTGTACGGATTGAGACAGATTACCGCCAAATATAACCATGCTAAAGACCAGTTGGCATACACCCGTTTGTATGCTCCTTTTAGCGGATATGTGCAGAAACGTCTTTTTGATTCCCATGAGACGGTAGCTGCCGGTATGCCCGTCGTTTCCATCATCAGTGAGGGAAGCCCGGAGGTGGAGATTAATCTTCCGGCAGTGGAATATATTCGTCGACAGCAGTTTACCCGCTACTATTGTACATTCGATATTTATCCTCATCAAAGATATGCTTTGGAACTGATTAGTGTCACCCCTAAGGCAAATGCCAATCAGTTGTACACCATGCGGCTTCAACTGAAAAAAGAAGATAAACAGGCAGTTCCATCGCCCGGCATGAATACAATGGTAACTATCGAATGTAGTGAAGGAGATGTGCGTAACCTGTCGGTTCCCGGTGGAGCGATTCTTCGTGAGAACGGGCGTACGAGTATCTTTCTTTATGATGCTTCCAGTCACGCTATTCGCCGTTGTGATGTGACCGTCACCCGTCTGCTTAGCGACGGCAGATGCCTGATTACTTCAGACGGAGCGAATCCCGGTGATTTGGTTGTCGCTTCGGGGGTGCATCATGTAAAAGAGGGAGAACAGGTGGAACCGCTTCTTCCGGCTGCTGAAACCAATGTGGGAGGACTGCTATGATTGATATTAGTAAATGGGCATTTGAGAACAAGAAGTTAATCTACTTCCTGATTGCCGTACTGATTGTAGGAGGAGCTTATTCCAGTTATGAAATGAGTAAACTAGAAGACCCAGAAATAACGGTAAAGCTTGCCATGGTAGTCACCACCTATCCCGGTGCGTCTGCACATCAGGTAGAATTAGAGGTGACGGATGTACTGGAGAAGAATATTCGCTCCATGGGGAATATAGATAATGTGGAAAGTTATTCCTACAACGATCTCTCCCTGATTCAGGTAGAACTGAAAACGACTGTCAAAGAGACGGACGTAGAACAATGCTGGGATCTGTTGCGTCGTAAAGTGGCGAACGCACAGGCAGAACTTCCCGAAGGTGCCAGTCCTTCTATTGTAAAAGATGATTTTGGAAATGTTTACGGAATGTTTTTCGCTTTGACGGGTGACGGACTTTCCGATAGGGAACTGTCTGATTATTCAGAACTGGTGAAACGTGAAGTCAGCGAACTGGATGGGGTGGAACGCGTCGACTTATACGGTAAACGTCCCGAATGTATTAATATCTCTCTTTTGCAAGACCGGATGGCTAACTTGGGTGTGAAACCCGCCGAAGTGCTAGCCACATTGAACGGACAGAACCAAACGACTTATACTGGTTACTATGATAATGGCGATAATCGTATCCGGGTGACAGTCAGTGACAAGTTTAAGACGGTGGAGGATATCGGTCGTATGCTGATTCAGGGACATGATGCCGATCAGTTGCGGTTGAGTGATATAGCCCGTATTGAGAAAGATTATGAAGATCCTACCCGCAACGAATTGTTTTATGACCGTCAGCGTGCGATAGGAATAATGGTGGCCGCTTCTTCGGATGCCGACATTATCAAAGTGGGGCATCAAGTGGAAAAGAAATTGGAGCAACTGAAAGTCGAACGCCTTCCAGCGGGGGTAGAGTGCCATAAAGTTTTCTATCAGCCGGAACGTGTAGGCAGTTCGTTGGGGACGTTCATTCTTAATCTGATAGAATCTGTGATTATCGTAGTTGTTATTCTGATGATTGCTATGGGATTTAAGAGCGGGGTGATTATCGGTATCAGTTTGGTAGTGACGGTATTCGGTTCCTTTCTGTTCCTTTATTTTATGAACGGTACGATGCAGCGTGTTTCATTGGCCTCGTTCGTGCTTGCGATGGGGATGCTGGTGGATAATGCGATTGTTATCATCGACGGTATTTTGGTAGATTTGAAAGCCGGAAAGAGTCGGATGGAGGCAATGACTGCCATCGGACGGCAGACAGCGATGCCTTTGCTGGGAGCTACTCTGATTGCCATCATCGCTTTTCTTCCTATCTTTATGTCTCCTGATACGGCAGGCGTTTATACGCGCGATTTGTTTATCGTACTCGCTGTTTCCTTATTGCTTAGTTGGGTGCTGGCTTTGGTGCACGTCCCGTTGATGGCTGACCGGATTTTGCATCCGGAAATCTCTGCGGCAACTACTGCTGCCGGAAAACGTGTGTATGAAGGAAAGATTTATGCTGTGCTCCGTTCATTATTGAAATTCAGTCTGGCACATCGTTGGAGTTTTGTGTTTACAATGATTGCTTTGGTATTGCTTTCGGCTTTCAGTTATCGGTTTATGAAGCAGGGCTTTTTCCCGGATATGGTCTACGATCAGCTTTACATGGAATATAAATTGCCGGAAGGGACTAACTCCACTCGTGTAGCACGTGACTTGGAAGAAATCGAAGTTTACCTGAAAAAGCGTCCGGAAGTTACACACGTCACTACTTCTATCGGTGGTACACCTGCTCGTTATAACTTGGTGCGTAACGTAGCCAATCCTTCCTTATCTTACGGTGAACTGATTATCGACTTCACCTCTCCGGACGATTTGGTGGATAACATGGCGGAAATTCAACAATATCTTTCACAACATTATCCGGATGCTTACGTAAAGATGAACCGCTACAATCTGATGTTCAAGAAATATCCTATTGAAGTGCAATTTACCGGTCCTGATCCTGCTGTTTTGCATCTGTTGGCAGACAGTGCCCGCAAGATTATGGAGAATTGCCCGGATGTTTACCTGATTACCACGGACTGGGAACCGCAAATTCCGGTACTGACTATTGAATATGACCAGCCTGCGGCACGTGCTATCGGATTGAGCCGTAATGATGTAAGCCTATCTCTACTGACCGCTACCAGCGGCATCCCTATCGGGTCTTTCTACGAAGGTATTCACAAAGATAATATCTACTTGCGTTGCCTGGACGAACACGGAAATCCGATTGAAAACCTGGACAATACGCAGATATTCTCGTCTCTTCCTTCTCTGAACGGTTTGCTGACACAGGAAATGATGATGAAACTGAAGACAGGAACACTATCAAAAGAAGAACTGGTGGAAACGTTGATGGGAACAACTCCGTTAAAACAAATCAGTAAGCGGATTGATGTGAAGTGGGAAGATCCGGTGGTTCCCCGTTATAACGGGCAGCGTAGCCAACGGGTGCAATGTTCTCCTGTTCCGGGGGTAGAAACGGAGAAGGCGCGGCAATCCATTGCCACGCAGATTGAACAGATTCCGCTGCCTGACGGATATCGGCTTCAATGGCAAGGCGAGAGGAACGCCAGCACAAAGTCTATGCAATATCTGTTCAAGAATTTCCCGTTTGCTATCATTCTGATGATATCCATTCTAATCATGCTGTTCAAAGATTACCGGAAACCGGTTATCATCTTCTGTACTATTCCGCTGGTATTTGTCGGTGTTGTTGCTGTAATGCTGCTTACCGGGAAGACATTCAACTTTGTGGCTATCGTCGGTACATTGGGGTTGATCGGTATGATTATTAAGAACGGTATTGTCTTGATGGATGAGATCACTTTGCAAATTAATCAGGGAGTAGAACCTGTGACGGCATTGATAGACAGTTCGCAAAGTCGTCTCCGTCCCGTGATGATGGCTTCGCTGACTACGATTTTGGGAATGATTCCATTGTTGCCGGATGCCATGTTTGGTTCGTTGGCGGCTTCTATCATGGGTGGGTTGCTGTTCGGCACGTTGATAACGTTGCTTTTTATCCCGATTTTGTATGCATTATTCTTTCATATAAAAAAGACAGACAAATGAAAAAAGAAATTCTTGTAGCCATTAGTGTGGCGGGTGTATTGTTCGGCCTGTCGGTTTCTCTTGCCGCGCAAGAAAAACTAAGTCTGGCGCAATGCCGTGAAATGGCACTGAAATATAATAAGGATATGGCTGCCGCTAATAAGCAGACGGAAGCAGCCCGATTGATGTCTCTTAGTTATAAAGCCAATTTCTTCCCTAATTTTACAGCCAACGGAACGGGTATTTATAGCACAGCGGATGGAAGTCTCGGAGTTCCGGGAGGAAACCTTCCGGTTTTCCTGCCCAATCCTGCTACCGGAGAACTGGTATCGAGCGGTTTCGCTTATTTTCCCGGATTGAATCTGGATTATAAGGTCGGAACTGTTTACTCGGGCGGTATACAAGTGGAGCAACCTCTTTATATGGGAGGAAAAATCCGTGCCGCCTATAAAATGTCACTACTGGGAAAAGAAATGGCACACTTGAACGAAGCCTTAACTACTTCGGAAGTTATTCTGAATACAGATAAAGCATACGTGCAGTTAGTGAAAGCCAAGGAAATGAGAAAAGTGGCGGAAAAATATCATAACTTACTAACGGAACTTTTCAAAAATGTGAAGAGTGCTCACCGACATGGCATGAAACCGCAAAATGATGTACTGAAAGTGCAGGTGAAGCTCAACGAGAGTGAACTTTCTTTGCGAAAGGCTGATAACGCCCTCCGTCTTGCGGGTATGAATCTCTGTCATTACATCGGACGCCCTTTGACAGCACAGATTGATATATCTGATGATTTTCCGGAAGTGGAGCAGGAATGGAAAGTGCAGGTTTCTGATATTACCGCCCGTCCTGAATATGGAATCTTGAACAAACAAATAGCCATTGCCGAGCAGGAAGTAAAGCTGAATCGTAGTGAACTATTGCCGCGTATCGGTGTCAGAGGTAGTTATGATTATCTTCACGGATTGGAAGTCAATGATGAAACTTTGATGAAAAAGGGTGCTTTTTCCGTATTCCTGAATGTCTCTGTCCCTCTGTTTCATTTTGGCGAACGTACCAATAAAGTAAAGTCTGCCAAAGTGAAGTTGGAACAAGCTCGTCTTGAACAGGAAAATGTCAATGAAAAGATGTTGCTGGAGTTGATGCAAGCTGCCAATAATCTGGATGAGGCCCGGTTGGAAACGGAGCTTTCCGAACGTTCGCTGGAACAGGCAGAGGAGAATATGAAAGTCAGTGGTAAGCAATATGAAGTGGGACTGGAAACTCTTTCGGATTATCTGGAAGCACAAGTGCTTTGGCAGCAGGCTTATCAGACGAAAGTGGATGCCCATTTCCAATTGTATGTGAATTATGTGGCTTATTTGAAAGCGGCGGGACAACTGCAATGATAAAACCAGTATTCTGGACATCCTTATGGAATGTCCAGAATACTGGTGATGATTTGTACCTGTCGGGGAGTAAAAGTTCGTGTACGCGGATGATAACCTGTGGCAGTCAATAACCGGAGCAGTTCTTTATTTATTTTAATCCATTTGGTGAATATGCGTATGGCGCAACGGGGTGTAATGTTCGGATTGTACATACAAGCCAATTCCTTTTTCTTATAAGTTTTAATGCGAAACGGAATTTCTTCCTCTTCTGATGGCAATTCTTTCATGTTGATATTTTAATGTTTTAAGATGTTGTAAAGATACAAAATAAAAAAGGCGTTGTCAAGTCTTTTACAGGAATACTTTGGGAAACAGTATCCGCCCGTAGGCGGGTACTGTTTTCCTGCTTTTAAAGGCTGATGATTAGTCTTATGCTGCCGGGTCCGGTGCTTCTCCTTTGCCGTCATCCGGGTTTGGATTCGGGTTGGGATCCGGTTGCTCCGGGCTGATGGAACCATCATCGGAAGCCACCGCTTTTTGAACACTGACTTTACTTAGCATCTCTTTGAATTTGTAGCCCGGAGTGAAAATGATTTTCACTCTGCGTATCGTATCGCTATCTACCTCTTTTTCAGTATCCTGACTTTCGCAATTCATACCAGGACGGAAGCATCCGAAATCTCCTAATTGAACAGAGATGCCTTTTCTAAGGTTGAGATTCAATGTATCGATCAAAGCATCGAGTACAAATTTCACTGCTCCACTGGGAACCATTCCAACTTTAGTGATTTCCTCACACAAATCTCTGAAATCCACCGTATTGGTGATTACATTTTGTGCTACATATTTTTCAGCTTTAGTTTTATCAAAGCCGAATGCTCTTTTTTTAATGACGTATCTAAGTGCCATAGTTTTTTGTTTTTTTAATTAGTTACTTTACTTATCAATTCTCTTTGTGATCACGATGCAAAGATACTATGGGCACTTTCCGGGGAGGTGCTTTAACGATCCTAGATGTACGTACTTTGATTCACTTTTATTTATTTTGTTTGTATGATTCTGATTTATAGATTCTTAGATGTTCTACTTTAATAGCCATTTCCAAATAGGGAGTATTTCAATCAGTTTCACGATACTCAAATGTTCTTGATAATCATAAAATATGCCGAAAAACGATGAACGTTGCAAGAATAAACACTATATTTGTACATATTACACTAAGATAATAGAGGTATAGTATGCTACATTCAAGCCAATCAGCCCCCGTTGTTGATGGCAAAGTCATGGAGTTTGTGATTTTTGCCATTGAGAGTGCCGCCCAGAAGTTGGGTATTCCGGCTCCTACTCTCTATAACCGTTTGGAAAAACTGAATCTTATCCGTCAATACCTGATAAGTGGATATGACATGCTTCACACCCAGAGTCGTGAGTACATAGCCGATACGTTGGTAGAAGCTCTTGAAAACTGGGAAGCCCATTATAAAGAAAAAGGAGAATCTGTATGAAGGTCTATCATGGTAGTACGCAGGCCGTAGAGTATCCTTTGGTCGGTGTCGGACGCGAAAACCTCGACTTTGGTAAAGGATTCTCAATCAACGTCTCATTGACGAGTGTCTCTCTTTCAAAGAATATGTAACAATAAAATAAACTGCGTTTATGATAGATGTATTAGTATGGAATAAATACACTCGTGTGGTGATGCAATTAGCGGAGCGTTTGAATATTTCTCCCGAAAAAGCATTGCACTTGTTCTATAATAGTAAGGTATATGCATTGCTTCTTAATAAACAATATCCGCTTATAACGTTGAGTGATGCCTACATCACTGATGAAATCATACTTGAGTTACAACAGCAATAATCTTGTTGTGGCTCTTAATTCTGTGTTCCAAGAGTTTATACCTTTATATATACAGTCAACTTTCCAACCCCTTCTTTCCGTATTATTCCGTCAGTGATAAAGGAATTTAATTCTTCAATAGCTACTTTTTTATTTCGTCCTGTCAGATGGCTATAATCTGTCCGGCTGATGAATAGGTGATTTTCCAAATATGTGTTGAGGCGCTCGCGACACGTCTCACGGGAGATACTATTTTTCTTAGGGCGTGTGATAGATTCTCCTCGTTGCAGCCTCATTTTGTCGCCTACTTCTTTCTTGAATGGACGACTTGCGCGGAAATTAATATTTTTCATTTGGACAGACGCTGCCCGAATTTCTTTTTTATCTTTAACCGGCGGACATTGCAACGATGTAGAGAAGAATCCGAAGTTTCCCATTTCTACATTCCAGCCGTCGGCTAGTAAATCCCGTGCTTCATTGGCAAAGGCTTCCATGGCTCCTGCCAATAAACTTCTGCTGATACCGGTGAATTTGTGGACACGATCCAGAAACTCTTCTTTATCTACGGTTCCTTTGGAGACAATACGGGCATGTAGCGGTTGTTTCTCTTCTTTGTTTGGACTAGGAGTCTCAAATAAGTCATATATTGCACTCATATACTAATGTTTAGTGGTTTTATAGTTACTGTTAAATCGTTCTACAGCTGTTGACTTTTAGTTCCACAGTTGTTTCCCTTTAGTTCCACATCTGTTATTGTTTCGTTCCATATTTGTGGAACGAATTGATGTGTGCTACAAAAGTAGCTAGTTTATACAAGAGAGAGGTGCTTTAATTGTAGAGTGGTTTCTTATATGAATAAGATAACTAATTGAAGCCTGTCTATTTATATACATACGCTTTAATTATACAATCATCATTCGTTTTCTTTCCTAAACATTTATACCTCTCTCTTGTTATTTTCCGAAAAGTATTTGTACCTTTGTCATTGGAACGTAGCACGCCTTTGTGGTGTGCGATTGTGCGTTTCCTCGGCTAGTAGGAAATTGTAACGGATTTTTTAATGCATGCTGGGAAGACGCCTGTACTTCTATGACTTCTCATAGGGTACGGGCTGTCTGCCCGTATGCATTGGGTAGCCGTTACTACCTCCTACTAGCGGGATGTGACAGCTCCGTACTCTTTTATAATAAAAGGTACGGAACTAGTTAATATTATTAATCTAGTTCCGTTTTTTTATGTCAAATTGGCTCACAACAAAACAGATGTCTGAAAGACGCGACATTCAAGAAGCTATTCTAAAGAATTGGGCAAATCTTGGATACATTACGAGTTCCCGAATCGACGATCAGTTGTTTTTGGATGATGAGAGTTTGGATGCTTATCTGGAAGCTCACAAAAGACTTGGTTTAGAAGCAGGTTACCTTTCTAAAATCGTAGAAGAAAAGAAACTGGAACGGGACTTTATCATTTCCAAATACGATGATCTACTATATGTATTGAGAACACAGACGACTTGTAAACCGCTATATGAAATAATCATTCGTGAACTGTCAGCATTGATTCTTCACCCTGTTACCCGCGATATCTTCTATTCAATTTCTACAGGAGAATCAGTAGCGAAAGTGGCTGATCGGCATCGAATTACCTATGGGAAGACATTGCAAATGTATAACTCTATACTTAAATGGCTCAGTTGTAATTCTTGGGGGATTAAGTTTAGTCAATTCCCTTCATGC
>ENA-UONQ01003039-UONQ01003039.1-human-gut-metagenome-genome-assembly--contig:-CS26-NODE-3039-length-10140-cov-5.640654_pt1 | contig 10140 bp, 5 predicted proteins | sample MGYA00242460_ERZ724007 | MGnify/ENA metagenome assembly ERZ724007
AAAAGCAACATTAATAAAAATGGAGATAATGACAAAGCCGTGTCAACAGATAATGAGAGTGCAGAGAATAGTGATAATGATATAGCACAAAAAGATGACACAGAAGCATCGAAAGAGACTTCGGAGTCAGATGAACAATCACAATTAGCAGGAAATGATAATGATGTATCTAATAATAAATCACAAGAGCAATACATTTCTAGTGATAATAGTGGTTCAGATGATGAGGAAGGAGTAGCTGCGGATGATAATAATGTTAATCAGGATGTGTCTTCTGACCATATTGTATACAATGCTGACGGTTCTTTGAATTTGCAGGAGAGCTACTGGGAGTCATACAAAGGCTGGAAAGAGTTTCAGAATGCGATAGGTTCAAACAGCCAGTTTCACCAGCTTATAAGTAAAGCCCAATCGAAGGGGATACCTGTAAGTGGAAGATGGTCATTGGTTGGAGAAAAAGGTAAGAATGTTTCAAAAAATGGTTCTCCAAAAGATGTACAGTATTATATTTATCCTGATGGATTAGATTATTATTATATGTTTAAATATGATGGCGATAATTTTTATTTTAATAAACAATATTTTATGAGTATAGGATATGTTGGAGATTCTGCTAGTCAGAATAATTTTGATAATAATATTGTATATAAAGCAGACGGAACATTAAATCTTCAGGAAAGCTATTGGCATTATGAAGATAGTGATTCATTATATGAAAGCATTAAAAGCACGCCAGAGTTCAAACAGGCTATAAATGGATTTAGAAGCATACAGATAAGATATCCTAAAACAAGTGGAAAAATTACTGCAAAGACACAGCAATGGATTGTTGTATATCCTGATGGAAGCGAATATCATTTCTTATTTGACGGTTATAACTATCGTAAAATGCCTTTGTGGAATGATTAGTGTACACAAATAAAAATGTATTAATAACAAGCGCATTTTATAATATACCCCTAGATTTTAAAGTGTTTCAAAATCTAGGGGTATATGTTATATGCAATTTAATGACATCGCTCTTTTAAATATATTCAAAATATTCCAATAACTTCTTATATTCATCCTGCGAGGCACGGCAGGTTTCTAGTAAATAACCCTTTTCATCCTTGTATTCATTTAAGCCTCGTCTATAATAATCTTTCATAGTATCATCAATAATAAAAGGGCAGATGTTATTTTTCAGACATTCTTTAAACATTATAAGTCTGCCAACACGTCCATTTCCGTCCTGAAATGGGTGTATTTTTTCAAATTTATAATGAAAATCAATTATATCCTCAAAGGTTATATTGCTGTTTTCCCTATAGTCTTTTAATAGACTCTTGATAGCGGCGGGGACTTTGGAAGGGTGTGTTGTTTCAATCATATCACCAATGACATTAGGGCGTTTCTTATAATCGCCAACTGCAAACCATTCTTTTTGACTATCCGTTGTTCCGCTTTTTAATAAGAGATGAATATGTTTTATAATATCTTCGGAAAGTTCTTTATCCGCAATTTTTAAAATATAATCAAAACATCTGAAATGATTAACAGTTTCTATGATGTCATCTACTTTTTCAACGCCATCAGTAATACCTATAGTCTTGGTTTCATAGATACTTCGTGTCTGTTCTTCTGTCAACCGGCTTCCTTCCATATGATTTGAATTATAAGCTATGCGTATCTGGGTCTGATGATATAGACCCCCTTTTAGTTTCATTTCCATTTCTTCACGAAGTCTGAAAAGAGTAGTATTTTTATCAATTTCTTTTTCATATGACAGAATAGCACCGGGCTGGCAGTCAAAAAAATCGCAAAGACTTTGAATTGTTGACATTGAAACATCTTCATTTTTGGAGAGTTTTGCCATAGTTGCTGAGGAAATTCCGATTTTATTTTTTAGCTTTTCTTTTGTGATTTCCTGTTCTTCCATTAGTAGAAATAATTTTTTGTATGAAATCATAGAATACCACCTTTCTGTACATACATAGTATATTATATATATTTAGATTTGTAAATATTTAATGTTTAGATATTGAAAGTAATATAATTTCACTAATTTGGTAGTTGCTGTAAAGGCATTTTGTGGGTATAATATATATAGATATAATTATTAGTATATGAAGGGATACGATATTAAAACTTTTGATAAGAAATTAAATAAATTATTGAAAACCAATTAATATAATGAAAAAGGACTGTCACCATAAATGACAGTCCTTTTTATGGTGGTGTATATTTATATACACGCCTGAAAATAAAACACTCCATCCTCAGTAAAGAAATCATATACACCGTTATATTTCTCAATCACAGATATTATGCTTCTAATACCGATACCGTGGCCGGCTTTATCCGATACAGGAGTATTATTTACAAATATAGGTTCAACAGCATAAGTATTAGTGATGTTAATACATAATTTATTGTTTTTATCAAACACCTTTACTGTGATAATACGGTTTGAATTAACCTCGCCGTAGTCAGAAGTGCAGCCGGAAGTTGTGCCGGATATGCTGCTATATGAATTATTAATAGATGTCCTGGCTGTCTGTACAAGCTTGCAGGCATTTATGGCATTTTCAAGTGCATTTGCAAATAGACTGCAAAGGTCAGTTGGCTTGTAGTCAGCAAGGTTGGCGGCAGTAACTGACACTTGTGTGGTGATATTATATTTGTCAGCTTTGGCAATATAGGAAGATAATATAAGGTTGACAGCTTCATTAGCGCAGTATCTCGTTATTTGGCTGTTGTTAAGACTGGTACATATCTCCCTGATATAATCCTGTGCCTGTGCGTAGCTGTTATCATTAAGACAGCTTTGTATAAAGTTCATATGGTGTCGAAGGTCGTGGCGGTATATAGCTGCCTGTTTTTGATAGTCTGATAACTGGGTAATCTCTTTTTCTGCCTGTGCAGCTGCGGCCAAGAGAATGATATTTTCACGCTCGGCGGTATTTTTCTTATTTAACAGAGCCAGTATAACTGTTGATAATATAAAATAGAGTATGACAATAAAGCTGTCCATAAATTCTATAACAACAGCTTCTCCGCGGTATAACAGGTCTGTGTATACAGTGAATGCGTACTCTAAAATATAATAAGTAAGAGGCAGGAGAAAGAACATTGATATAATGGTCTTTGATTCGTTCTTAAGCCTTATTATGTAAGGAGAAATGTATTTAATTACAATAAATATAAGTGGGATTGTAATAATAATAGTTACAATATCTGATATCATAGGAATATCTTTGAAAATGTAAGCGGCAGCAGTGCCGAACCATTTTCTTGGGGTACACATAAGATAAGCCGACAGAACTGCAATTGATGAAATGTATATATTCTTATGGCAGACAAATCTTATGACAAGAATTAAAGGTATATGTATAAGGAAAGGATAGCTTTTATAAAGCATATTCTGACCAAGTAGTAGATAGCATACAGCCTGAAATAACGCAAATGTGAGAGTTGTATATATAAACAGCTTATGGTTATCTTCCAAGCGTATATCAGCAAAATAAAATGATACAATAATGCCAAAGATAAGAACAAAGATATAATTAATAAGATTTAATAAAGTAGAAATATCCATATAGCCCCCTGTTATTCTTCCATCTGGAAAGTTAAATACTGCTTCTTGATTTCAACGACACGGCGTTGTGCCAATGGAACTGTTTTGTTATTGCTCAGATGAATTTCATTACTAATAATAGTACTTATGTAGTTCATATTTACAATATATGAACGGTGTGGAAGCGTAAATTCTTTGTGAATACTAAGTGTATCACATATTGAGGAGAATACATCGGTTGATGTTATGCGTTCTCCATTTTTAAGATGAATAGTTACCTTGCGGTTTAATGCTTCCGCATAGACAATATCAGCTGTACGGATTTTGTGTATACCTGAATTGTTCTTAATAATTATGTTGTTTGTCTGTTCGATGTTAAAGAAGTCTATTAAATCATCAAGCGTAGTATACAGGCGTTCTTTGTTCACGGGCTTTAACAGATAATTAAATGCCTTGACTTCATAGCTGTCTACTGCAAATTCGGAAGATGAAGTTAAGAATATTATAGGTGCGGCTTTATCAAAGGTACGGATTTCCTTAGCGAGTGCAAGTCCGTTCATTACTGGCATAATAATGTCAAGAAAATATATGTCAAACTTCTCAAATCCGGCAGTAGAAGCAAGCTCGACACTGCTGTTATAATATTTCACTGTGAAGCTGATATTAGATGAGGCTTCATAATTATCTAAAAGTTCTCTTATTATACCTAATTCGTATTGGTCATCATCACATACGGCAATCTTCATAGTAATCTCCACTTCTAACAATTAATACTTACGTTATTATATATTTCTTTTTGATAAAATTCCATAGAAATTTACATTGTTCGCGTTGAAAAATGTAGGTTGATATGATAAATAGTGTTAATTAGCTGATTTATTTCAATTATTGTGTTATATAACTGAAAAAGGAGGTATACGGAATTCTGTATACCTCCTTTTTATGCTTAAAAGCATAAGTTTAAATGGATTAACTAAAACAATGTTTAATTATCTCTGAACTCTGGCACCAGCTCCACCAACGATACCTTCAACTTCCTTAAGAGAAGCCATTGTTGTATCACCAGGAGTTGTCATAGCTAATGCACCATGAGCAGCACCATAGTTAACAGCCTTTTCAGCGTCTTCAAATGTCATAAGACCATATACAAGACCTGAAGCGAATGAATCTCCGCCACCAACTCTATCCATGATTTCAAGTCCATCATACTGAGCAGCTTTGTAGATTTCACCATCAGCCCAGCAGATTGCTGACCAGTCATTAACTGTAGCTGTCTTAACCTGACGAAGAGTTGTAGCAACAGCCTTGAAGTTAGGGTATGTAGCAGCAGCTTCGTTAATCATCTTCTTGTAACCATCAAGGTTAAGAGTCTTAAGGTTCTCATCGTTACCTTCGATTTCGAAACCAAGGCAAGCTGTGAAGTCTTCTTCGTTACCAATCATAACGTCAACATACTTAGCAACTTCCTTATTAACTTCCTGAGCCTTAGCTAAACCGCCAATAGCTTCCCACATAGATGGTCTGTAGTTAAGATCGTAAGATACGATTGTACCGTACTTCTTAGCTGCCTTACAAGCTGCAATAACAGTTTCACAAGCCTGTTCAGAAAGAGCAGCATAGATACCACCTGTATGTAACCAACGAACACCTAAGCCACCATCGCTCTTGTTCTTGAAGATGTAATCAAAGTCGAAATCTTCTGGAGTAGCCTGAGAAATAGCTGTGTTAGCTCTATCTGAGCAACCCTTGGCACCACGGATACCGAATCCTCTTTCTGTGAAGTTGAGACCATTTCTGCAAAGACGACCGATACCATCTGTCTTCTTCCAGCAGATAAGGGATGTATCAACACCACCCTGTTCGATGAAGTCCTTCATAAGAAGACCAACTTCGTTATCAGCGAAAGATGTGATAACAGCAGTTCTCATACCGAAGCACTTGTGAAGACCACGGATAACGTTATATTCTCCGCCACCTTCCCATGCTCTAAAGCTTCTTGCTGTACGAATTCTTCCTTCACCTGGATCAAGACGAAGCATTACTTCACCTAAAGATACAGCATCAAATGTGCATTCTTCAGCTGGTCTTAAATTTAATTTCATTTTTTAGATACCTCCAAATAAATTTTTACATAATCATATTAACATATAATTTAGATTTAATCTATATATTTAAGTAAAGTTTTGTATAAAGCTGTCAATTTTCCACTGATTAAAAAGAATATTGGTAAGTTACATTATATATAAATTGAAATATAATGTATTATGTAAGATGTAATGCAATTTATAAAAAGTGAAATGTTAAAAAAATATACATAATTATTGAAAATAGAACTTTTTGCTTATTGAAAATATTGTGGAGATATTGTAAAATATTTCTAAAATAGTATACCAATGAATAATATTTATGAAATGAGGCATATATATGAGCAATATCAAGAAGTTAAGAAAACTCAAAATCCAATGGAAAATATTGCTTTCAGCAATGCTTGTTATATTCGTATTTGGCGGATATATGGTATTTGCTAAAGCTGATTCCAGTGTCACTGTATCAGTGACAACGACAGCAACAATTGTTAATCAGGGCACAGAGTCGAACAGCATCGTGGCAACTATGTCGGGAAGAGATGAGAATAATGTCAGTCAGGATTCACCGGATAATTATAAGCCGGCAGTAAGAAATCTTAAATGGACAGTATCCAACTCTGATATTATTAAATTTGTCGTAAGTGATAGTGCGGGAACTAAATATGCAGACACAGCAGAAGGCACTGCCAATCCTACAATATATGGTAATAGAGCAGGTAAGGCAACAATTACGGCTACATATTATACTAAGGCTTACGGACCAGACGGTAGCATTACTTATGAAGAAGAGCTTGGAAATGACTCTGTAGATATCATCGTTCCTTTAAAGATTAACAGCTTTAAGGCATACAGAAATGGTGTAGAGCTTACAAAAGAAGAAATGCTTTGTTATCAGGTAGGAGATATTATTGAGATAACATCTAATGCCAATGATACTAATAAAATATTTGTTGAAACAGACAATGATAAGACAGGAAGTCTTTCTAAAGATGGTATTGTAGAGAAAGTATCATCTTCAGGTGCTAAAGTAACACTTAAGATTGTCGGTGGTGGTAGAACTAATCTTAAAGTAAGAACAGCAGATGGTGATGGTATCAATTCTCTTACAGCAACATACCAGATAACATCAAAGGTCGAATACACTGATGGAGTTGCTAACTCAGAAGGACATTCTATTCAGAAGCTTTCTGATGGTACAAGATTTATTACATTATCAGATAAAGATTTTGAAGACTTTAAAGAAGAAGCAATTCCTTCTAATATTAAGTATCCAGCAACAGCAGGTGTTACATATGTATCATCAGATACAGACGTAATTACATATAAGGCTGGCAGCGTAAAAGGTGTTAACGCAGGTGTAGCCCAGGCAACAGCAGGTGTTGCAAGTAATGATGTACAGGGTAACATAGGCTGGGCGACCAAAGATGTAGTTAATGTTGTTGTACCATTTAAGAAGCTTGGCAATGATGTAAGCAATATGAATGTGGGTGACTCAATACAGCTTAAGACTTCTGCTAAATCAACAGAGGTTACCTGGTCAACATCTGATAACAGCGTACTTCAGGTTGATGCAACAACAGGTCTTGTTACAGCAATGGGAGCTGGTAAAGCTACTATATATGCAACAAGAGTTGACGATGAACTTTCAACAAAGTACAAGCTTAATAATCAGCTTTCTTATGAGATTACAGTTATCGATGGATTTGGCTTAAGCCTTACATCAATGAGTGTTAATATAGGTGATACACAGAACCTTGTGGCACTTGTAACTAATAATCCTAGCAAGGATGATATTACATTTACAGTAGAGAATCAGCCAGATGCAGCAGGAGTTGTTCCAACTGAGACTTTAATTAATGTAGTTCAGTCAGAAGACGGAAGAACATTCAAGGTAACAGGTATTGCATCAGGTATAGCACATATTAAGGTGACACAGAATGTTAATGGCGTTATTAAGAAAGCAACCTGTGTTGTATATGTTACAACACCAGTGGGTGAGATTACTATTAATCCTTCATCACTTACAGTAGACAGAGGTTCATCTGATACTGTACAGCTTATATTTAACCCATCAGCACCAACTAATAATAAAGTATTATGGTCATCATCTAATACAGATGTTGCAACAGTAGAAGGTGACAGCTATACAGCTACAATTACTGGTGTATCTGGTGGTACAACAACAATTACGGTCATAACAGAAGACGGACTTAAAGTAGCAACTTGTGATGTATATGTAAGAGAACCTGTAACAGGTCTTGTACTTAATGCAACAACAGTTGAATCATCGATGGCAGTTGGTCAGTATCAGCTCGTTGCAACTGTTCTTCCAGCAGGCGAAGGTGTTGACCGTGCTGTAACATGGACATCATCAGATCCATCAGTTGCAACAGTAGATGAGAATGGTCTTGTTAAGTATGTTAAGCCAGGATATTGTACGATCGTATGTAAGACAACAGATGGAGCATATATAGCTACTTGTAACTTTATCATAAGCATACCAGTAGAGCAGATTAAGCTTGATTATACTGATGAGATAATGTCAATAGGCAGTACATTAAGAATTACAGCAGAGGTTCTTCCGGTAACAGCTACTAATAGAACAGTAGTATGGGAATCTTCTAATACTAATGTGTGTATCGTAGATTCTAATGGTCTTGTAGAAGCAGTTGGAACAGGAAGTTGTACAATCCTTTGTAAGTCATTGGACGGTAACTACACAGCAATGTGTAATATATATGTTAAACAGCCTGTAACACAGGTTATACTTAATACAACAGATATAACTGTAAGACAGGGTCAGGTATTCTGGCTTAATGCTACTTGTCTTCCAGAGAATGCAGATAATAAGATTATCAGCTGGGAAAGCCGTGATGAGAGCGTGTGTACAGTTGAGAGCGATGGTAAGGTTACAGCAGTAGGTGCTGGTACAACATCTATTATTGCAACCAATGTTGATACAGGACTTACAGCATATTGTGTTGTAACGGTTACACAGCCGGTAACAGGAATTTCGCTTAACTCAGATTATCAGGAATTATGGGTTGGAGCTAAATATGCAATCATACCGGTAGTTGAACCTTATGATGCTGAGAATAAGAATGTTACATATTTATCAAGTGATCCATCAGTAGCAACAGTAGATGAAAATGGTGTTGTTACAGCATTAAAGGGTGGAAGTTGTATAATTGAAGTGACAACCGAAGTTAATAAGTTAACGGCGGCGTGTACGATTGTAGTAAAAGAGTACGTATCATCAATAACTCTTAGTGAAACTGATAAATTTATGAATGTTGGTTCAACAGGAACGCTTGTTGCTTCTGTTGGAACGGATACAGCTACTAATAAGAATATAGTATGGTCATCTTCTAATTATGATATATGTTATGTAGATGGCAATGGTAACTTAAGTGCCAACTCAGTTGGTAATGCAGTTATTACAGCAACAGCGGCAGACGGAAGTGGTGTTAGTGCTTCTTGTATTGTAAAGGTTGTTGATCCTGTAATAGGAATTACAGTTGAACCAGATACAGTAAGGCTTCTTGTTGGTGATTCAGCTAAGGTTACAGCAGTCATAACACCAGACAGTGCAACTGTCAAAGATGTATCATGGACATCATCTAATGAAGCTATTGCAACAGTAGATGAGTCGGGAGAAATATTTGCCCTTAGTACTGGTAAATGTAAGATAACAGCTACATCACAAGACGGTAACGAAGTTAAGGGTGTATGCTGGGTATATGTAACACCAGTTGTTAACATATCATCATTAAGAATTAACTCTAAAGAAATATATATGCTTTCTGGACGAGCTAGACAGTTATCAGTAATTGTAAGACCTGTTAATAATACAGATTCTTATGAGTGGTATTCAACAGATACAGGAATTGTACAGGTAGACCAGAATGGTGTAATCACAACCGTTGGTCCTGGTACTGCAGATGTGTTTGTTATAAGCAATAACAGCAGTGTAGAAGCTTCATGTACGGTACATTCGCTTGCTATGAGTACATCACGAGTGAGATTGGAGCAGTACGATAGATTTAATCTAGATGTAATAGGTACAGAAGATGCTGTTACCTGGAGAAGTTCTAATCCAAGAGTATGTACGGTTTCATCATCAGGTGAAGTTATAGGTAGACGGGCAGGAACAGCTACAGTAACAGCTACAGTTCATAATAAGACACTTAGCTGTACGGTAACAGTTACTAACATCAGGTAATGCTGCTGGAAAATTTCAATTCTTGATATAAGCTTTAAAGATATTATAGAACTTAAAGATGGTTATGCCAGACATTCAAGTATGGCATAACCATTCTTTATATAATATTTTGACTGTTATCAGAACATAATGGAACTGACTATAATAATAAACGGCTTATAGAACAAAATAGACAATATAAAAAGAAACAGGCACTATAAGATTATTCTTATGGTGCCTGTTCTTTATTATTTAATATGAGGGGGAGATAGAAAGAATTAACTTTGCTATCTGAT
>ENA-UONQ01003042-UONQ01003042.1-human-gut-metagenome-genome-assembly--contig:-CS26-NODE-3042-length-10136-cov-6.916377_pt1 | contig 10136 bp, 8 predicted proteins | sample MGYA00242460_ERZ724007 | MGnify/ENA metagenome assembly ERZ724007
AAAAAGATCCCATCCGTTTTTGCGGCGCCGTGATCGTCTCCGCCGGGCGCAGCGTCACCCCGCCGTCCTCGCAGACGTAGCACCCGTCGTTGTCGCGCTCCGCCGGGCCGCCGCGGTCACGAACTCGACATAGCCGCGCCCGCCGTCCCGGATCTCCGCGTTGATGCGCAGGACGGGCCGCAGCGACGCGAACCCGCCCTGACCAGCGCGATTTCCGGTTGCACCGCGCGGCGCGGTAGTCTATAATGGAGCTACGACAAAAGACGCGGGCGATACAGCCGCCCGCGGGAAAGGTGATATTCGATGGATTTTCAAGCTCTGGCCGCGCAGCGCTATTCGCTGCGCAAATACAGCGACCGCCCCGTGGAGGACGAGAAGCTGCAGCTGATCCTGCAGGCCGCACAGTCCGCGCCGACGGCACACAACCTCCAGCCGCAGCGGATTTTCGTCCTGCGCAGCGCGCAGGCGCTGGAGAAGGCGGATGCCTGCATGGACAGCCACTTCCATCCGCCGGTCATCCTCGCCGTGACATATGACGCGCAGTGCGCCTGGACGCGTGAGGGCGACGGTAAGAACCACGGCGAGATCGACGCCGCGCTCTGCGCGATGCAGATGATGCTGCAGGCGGCGGAGCTCGGTCTTGGCACGACGTATGTCGGCATGTTCAGCCCGGAAAAGCTGCTTGCGTCCTTCCCGGAGATGGCGGGCTGCACGCCCATCGCCCTGCTGACGCTCGGCTACCCCGCCGAGGGCGCCCACCCCGCGCGCCTGCACACCCAGCGAAAGCCCCTCGAAGACCTCGTCCAATACCTGTAAAAAGAACTGCCGCTCACACGAGCGGCAGTTCCTTTTACAGGCTATCTAAAAGTCTCATAGAGTTCGCGGCTCGCAAGCCGCGAATAAAATGAAATCCCGTATTTCGCGGCGGCATGTACGTCGCGAAATACACCCTGCGCGGAGTGGAGTGTCGCAGGCCAGCAAAGCTGGCTGAGGCGCGGAGCGCAGCGAGCCCCCCCCTCATTGAAAAAGGGCTATGCCCTTTTTCAATGAATCACAAAAAGAACTTCCTGTGCAGCGAGCGGCGCAGGGGTTTGCAGAAGCCGACGACCAGCAGCGTCACGCCCAGTACCACACCCGCCGACAGCGGATACACCGACCAGAAAAACACCCGCCCGACATGGAACGTCAAGTTCAGCAGATACTCGATCAGCACCGTCACCCCGCCGCCGAGGATCAATGCCCCGCCGATAACGAAGAGTTGCCCTCTGCGCAGAAAGCGCAGCAGCGCCACCGTCACCGATACGAGCAGCCCGATCGCCCCCGTCACCGGGAAGGCAAACGTCAAAAACCAGTGCCCGCCGGTCGCGAAGTTGATATAGAGCAGATACAGTCCGATCGCGGCGAAGTCCACCGGCACAAAGATCACCGGGTTCGGCCGCCGGAACCAGAGCGGCAGCACCACCATCACATACAGCAGCGCCGCGCCGCCCACGGAATAGCCCGACCAGACGATCCGCCCGTTCACGCGCCAGTCGCACAGGATGCTCAGCACCGCCGGCAGCGCCAGCAGCACCGTCAGCACGAAGAGCGCGCCCGTGTGGCTGACCTCCTCGGGCCGCGCCTGCTTCTGCGGCGGATAGGGCGGCTCGCCCTGCGCCTGCGGGAGGTCAGGGTGGAACACGCGCGTTCCGCAGAGGGGGCAGACCTTCTCGCTGTCGGCCAGCTCCACGCCGCATTTGATACAATACATCGTTTTTCCTTCCTTTCTCCTCAGCGCTGGTTGCTCTCCACCTTCACGGGCAGGCCCAGCCGGTGCAGCACCCGGTAAAAGTGCAGCTCCAGCTCCGGCTCGCGGATGTTGCGGATGCAGTTGATATAGGCCGTGCCGTTCCATGTGATGACGCCGCAGTTGTGCGGCGCACGGGCCTGCACGCCGATGATGAAGTCCATGCGTGCAACGTACGGGCGCATGGACTCCGGCAGCTCCACCCGTCCGAGGTTTGACAGGCACAGGCAGGATTTGCACTCGCCGACCGCGTCAAACACGGCCCTCATGGCTAAATTCTTGATAAACAGCGGCATGACGCGCAGCAGCGGGAGCCGCTCGCTCGCGACGTTCGCGGCAAACTTCGCGCGCATGGTGCGCGTGTTGTTCTCCAGCCCCATCCGGTGGTGGACGGTCTGGCAGATCTCCTCGAACGTGTAGTCCCCGAGCCGCGGGTCGATCTCCGGGGTGATATAGGAGGCGAAGTTGCGCAGCGTCGCGCTCGGGAAGAGCTTGCGCAGGTTGACGGGCAGGAGCACCTTGACGGGCTTTCTCCGCCGCCGCTGCGGCACCTTTTCGCGCTGCAGCTCATAGATCGCCTGCATCATCGCCGCGCACAGCAGCTCCGTCACCGTCACGCCGAAGCGCTTGGCGCACTCGCGCAGCGCGTCCGCCGGGACCATCATCGTCACGAGGTCTTTAAACCCGTCTGGCTCCGGTGTGCCGCTGAGGTGCCAGGCCGTCGCCTCGCGGCGGCTCGCCTTCACATCCCCGGCATAGCGCAGGAAGCTGTCCTCGAACTCCTCCTCGTCCGGCTCCTCGAGCCTCCCGAGCACACCCTGCTCCGCCGGGACGGACAGGCCGTATTTCTCACTGAGGTACTCGGCCAGCAGCGTCTTGAGGAAGATCAGCCCGCCCGTGCCGTCCGTCAGCGCGTGGAAAAACTCCACGGCGATCCGGTTGTGATACACCAGCACGCGCAGCGCGCACCTGCGCACCTGATCGAACGGCGCGTGTGCCAGCGGGCAGCTCTTCTCCGGCTGGATCTCCGGTGCCTGCGGGATCTGTTCGAGATAGTACCAGAACACGCCCCGGCGCAGCCGCACGGCGATCGACGGGAAGCGCCGTACCGTCACGTCCAGCGCCCTGCGCAGCACGTCCGTATCCACCGGCTCCGTCAGCGTCGCGGACAGGCGGAAGAAATTCGTCCAGTTGCGGCGCTTGGCCGCGGGATAGATCTTCGCGGCGTTGTCGAGCCGCATCCAGCGCAGGCTCTTCGCCGGGGAGAGCACCTTCGTGAGAAAGCGGTTGATCTCGCTGAAGTCCTGCTCCATGTTCTCGCTGAGGTTATAGAGCACATACGCATGCCAGCGCTCGGGCGCGATGAGCATCCTGCTCTTGCATCCGCTCGCGAGGAGTTTTTCGTGCAGGCGGCGCGTGTCGTCGAGCATGACCTCGTCCCCGCCGACAAACAGCAGCGACGGCGGCAGCCCCTCCAGATCCCCGAACAGGGGCGAGCACAGCGGGTCGCGCGCGTTGTCCGTATAGCATCCGGCGTAGAACTCCAGCAGCTCCTTCATCATGGAGGGATCGGCCTCGCGGTTTGTCTCATATGTCTCGCCCGACTCGGTGAGATCCGTCCACGGCGAGATGCCGATCAGGCCGCACGGCAGGGGAAGCCCCAGCTCGCGCAGCTTCAGACATAGAGCGTAGATCAGTCCGCCGCCCGCACTCTCGCCGCAGAGGAGAATCTGATGCGCGGCATAGCCCTTTTTGAGCAGGTATTGGTAGCTCTCCAGCGCGTCGTCGAGCGCCGCGGGATAGCGGTTCTCCGGCGCAAGGCGGTACGCCGCGCAGAACACGCGCACGCCGCCCTCCGCCGCGAGCGTTGAGCCAAAGCCCTTGGCATACTCCAGACTCCCGCAGGTGTAGCCGCCGCCGTGCAGATAGAGGATCACGCCCGTGCGGCGCTGGTCGTGCGGCGTAATCCACGCGCCCTGAAACGCGCCGAAGTCGTGCTCGCGGACATAGACCTCGCGCCGGTGCATCGCCGTCATCAGCTCGCCGAGCTTGTCCTGTCCCTTGCGCGTGACCTCGAGCGAGCAGTTCGCGACGAATGGCTTGAAGAAATTCAGTTGTGAGCGGACGAGCCTGGCATGCAGCTCCATAGGCGGGGCTCCTTTCTGCGCGGAAAAATCATTATAATTAAATAATTATAGCATTGACTTCTTTCCTTGTAAATACTCAGCCCGGCTCAGCTGTCGCTTAACAAAAAGGCGATGTCTTTTTGTTAAGCGACATTCTCGCTGCGTTCCGCGCCTTGGCCAGCCATGCTGGCCTGCGACACTGCACTACGCGCGAAGAGTTTTTTGCGACGTACACGCGCCGCAAAAAAACAGATTTGAACTAATTCGCGGTCTCCGTGCTGCGAACTCTGCGAGGCTCCTTTGAAACAAACGGCAGTAGACAGAATCGCCCGGCAATACCGGGCGATTCTGCTTATATCTCATATCAGACTTATTTTTCTGACAACATGCACGTCAGAATAATTCCTCTCGCGGAGCGAAGTATCGCAGCACCGCCGCTCGCGGCGGTGCAAGGCGCGCAGCGCAGCGCCGTTTCTGATGGAAAAGAGCGCGCTCTTTTCCATCAAAACGATACGACCTCCGGATCCGCCTTCTGGCAGGCGCTGATCTTGCTGACATACAGCACCGGGCCGGGGCCCTCGTAGGCGGGGCAGTCCTCCACCTTGACGGCGGCGCGGAGCTTCACCCAGTCGCGGTCCTTGAAGCGGTCGAGCCCCTCGCCCTTGCACACGAGCGCGAGGAACTGCTTGTCCTTGTCGCAGCAGACCATCGCGAAGCGGCCGGGGCAGTCGATGCCCTTGAACTTCTTCGAGTGGCACATGAGCGCCTTGAACGTCACGGTGATGTTCTCATAGCGCTCGGGGTGATCCATCAGGTCAACATACCACACGCCGTAGTCGGCGTCCGGCACGTCGAGGTGGCCGCTCGAGAGGTCGAAGGGCGCCATGTCATCGGTGACGTACTCCTCGCTCGTGCCGTCCTCGTTCTCGAGATAGATGTCCGCGCGGCGGTTCGCCATGCGGAGGTTCCGCTTGCGCAGGCTCTCGCGCAGCTCCTCATTGCAGCGGTTGAAGATCAGCAGATCGGCGTTGAGCACCTTCTCCATCATGAGCTGGCCCATGTTCTTGAGATAGACGTCGAACGTCGTCGCGTCGACAAGGCACATGATCTGATAGAGGATCCAGTTCGCGGGCAGACCGTCGCGGTAGAGCGGCTCCATCATCCACATGCCGTTGTACTCGATGATGACCTGCTTGGGGCGGTACTGCTTCTCGAGCTTTTTAAACAGCTCCGGCGTCAGCTGCGCAGGATCGTCGACCGTGTAGGTAAAGACGTTGCCCAGCACGCGCGGGTCATACTCCAGCTCGCCCTCCTCGCAGCAGATCAGCAGCGTCCGGTCCTCCTCCGCAAAGCCGTCGCGCAGGACGCCGTTGATGAAGCTGGTCTTGCCGGCATCGAGAAAGCCGGCGATGAGATAAACAGGAATATCCATAGATCTTACAGGCCGAAGAGCTGCTTCAGGCCGTCCTCCTTCAGATTCGAGCCGATCACGCACAGGCGGCCCGTGTAATCGGCGGTGCCGAAGCGCACCTCGTGCTCCTCGGGCACATAGTCAAAGTGCAGCCAGCGGCCGTCGACCGTCGGCACGATGCCCTTCGCGCGCAGGATGGCGCCGTAGTCGCCGGTGTCGAGCGCGGTGAGCGCGCGGCGGATATCCTCCTCGGTGAAGGTGTGGACCGTCTCCTCGCCCCAGCTGGTAAAGACCTCGTCGGCGTGGTGGTGATGGTGGTGGCAGGAGCACTCCGGATCGTCGCACTCGTGATCGTGGTCGTGGTGATGATGCCCGTGCTCGTCATGATCGTGGTCATGATGATGGTGCTCGTGCTCCTCGTCCTCATGGTCATGGTCGTGATGATGGTGCTCGTGCTCCTCATGGTCGTGGTCATGGTCGTCATCGTGGTGATGATGGTGATGCTCATGCTCGTCGGCCTCGTGCTCGGCGCGGATCTTCTCCATCAGCTCGTCGGCGAGGGAGACCTTCTCCATCGCGGCGAGGATGGTCTTGCCGTCCAGCTCGTCCCAGGGGGTGGTGAGGATGGCGGCGTCCTTGTTGTGCTCGCGCAGGAGCGCCACGGCGGCGGTGAGCTTCTCCGCGCTGACCTTCTGCGTGCGGGAGAGGATGATCGCGCCGGCGGACTCGATCTGGTTGTTATAGAACTCTCCGAAGTTCTTCATATAGACCTTCACCTTCGACGCGTCGGCCACGGTGACGAAGCTGCCGAGCTGCATGTCGGGCTCGTCCTTCACGGTGTTCTGCACGGCGAGGATCACGTCCGAGAGCTTGCCCACGCCGGACGGCTCGATGAGGATGCGGTCGGGGTGGAACTGCTTTTCCACGTCCTTGAGCGCCTTGCCGAAGTCGCCCACCAGCGAGCAGCAGATGCACCCGGAGGACATCTCGCTGATCTGCACGCCGGACTCCTTCAGGAAGCCGCCGTCGATGCTGATCTCGCCGAACTCGTTTTCGATCAGCACCAGCTTCTCGCCCTGATAGGCCTCCTTGAGCAGCTTCTTGATGAGCGTCGTCTTGCCCGCGCCCAGAAAGCCGGAAATAATGTCAACTTTTGTCATGGATATGACTTCCTTTCACTCTGCATGCCGCAGATTCATGATTTTCATCCTTATTATAATAGTCTTTTTTTGAAAAAAAGCAAGAGTGTGACTGTAAACCCTCTGTGAATTCCTACAGATTCAGTAAAAAACGGCTGTCTACGCAAAAGAAAAATTTTTCCGAAATGCAGAAATCTGTCGCTTTTTCGATTATATTTTTCGTTTTGCGACATTTCCTGTAGCTTATTGACATTTTTATTTGGAAATTATATGCTTTTCTCAGCAATCTGGAGGAGGTAAACATCACACACGGAGACCACCCGCTCTCTGCCGGAGGAGTTGGCGGCAGATCGGGTAAAAACCGCCCATTCCGTCTGACAGATCGCCGAGCAGTTCGTGAAGTTGGGTGAGGCCGTCGGTATGGGCGCCATCGCCAACAACAGCGAGCACAACAGCTTCGAGATGCCCTACCGCGACTTCCTGAAAAAGAGCAGCACCTCCCCCTCCGGCGCGGAGTGGAGCTCTCCTTGGGATGACATGACCACCGCCTACGGCTCCCAGTTCCCCGTCCTGATCGGCACGGCTGGCATCACGTGGGAGCTGCCCGTATACAGTGATGTCACCGCCGAGCGCGTCGTGCCCTACGGCCTGATGACGCAGGCGATGTTCATCCGCGACAACAAGATCTCCATGCTGACCAATCAGGCCAAGCTCTTCGAGCGCGGCGTGAACAACACGAACTCCAACGCCGACGTGGCCTATGAGGGTGTTGCCGTCCCGTCGACCCCGGATACGCCGGAAACCCCCGACACGCCCAACCCCGCCAAGTCCGCCACCGGCGACACGATGAACGTCACCCTCTGGGTCGTCGTGGCCATCGCGAGCTGTGCGGCGATTCCCGCCGTCGTGGTCGTCTGCAGACGCAGGACCTCCCGCTGAGGGCTTCCCCGCCTTGCCCGGGCGGATAAGCTCTGACTCACCAACTGCATAAAATAACATACCCCGTCGGCCTTCAAGGCCGACGGGGTATGCTTATGTGCCCGCTCAGATGGCGAACTTCCTCTGATACTCGTCGTAGTAGCGGTCAAAGGTCTCGCTCTTGAGTTCGTGGACGCTGTTGAGGTAAGCGTGCGTATCGAACACGTCGGACTCCAGCTCGATGAGCGCCACAGCGATGTTGCTGCAGTGGTCGGCCACGCGCTCATAGTTCGTGAGCAGGTCGTTGAAGACGAAGCCGAGCTTCAGCGTGCAGACGCCCTGCTGCAGGCGGCCGACGTGGCGGCTCTTGAGCTGGTCGCACAGGCCGTCCACAATCTCCTCGAGCGGCTCCACCCGCCCGGCGAGGTGCAGGTCGTTCTCTGTGAAGGCGCGGATAGCGATGGAGACGATCTCGCGGATGGCCGATTCCATCACGTCCAGCTCATGCTCCGCCTCCGGCGAAAAGGCGACGTCCTTCTCATGCAGCTCGCGGCAGGCCTCCGCGATGTTGAGCGCGTGGTCGGAGATACGCTCAAAGTCCGTGATCGTATGCAGGAACTTCGAGACATCCTCGTTCTGCCGGTCGAGCAGCTCACGCCGCGTGATCTGCACGAGGTAGGTGCCGAGCCGGTCCTCATAGCGGTCGACGATGCCCTCGAGCTTTTCGACGCGCTCGAAGCCCTCGTCACTGTAATCGTGCCGCAGCGACATCGCGTCGAGCAGGTTCATCTGCGCCTTCTGCGCCATGGAGCAGGTCACCAGGCGGCTCTGCTCAATGGCGAGCGCCGGGTGCTGCAGAAAGCGTGCCTCGAGGCGGTCCATATCCTGCTCCTCCGGCGTCGCGTCGCGCTCCGGGAACAGCATGCACACAATCTTCTCCAGCAGGCCAATCATCGGCGCGAGCGCAATCACCGTCGCCAGACGGAAGAGCGTGTTCATCAGCGCGATGCTCACGGTCGTCATCGTCGTGCCGAGGAACGTAAAATGCACCACCGCGTTCACGCCGTAGAAAATGCCGCCCCAGATCACAACGCCCAGTATGTCGATCAGCAGATACACAAACGCCGTGCGCTTGCCGTTGATGTTCGCCCCCAGCGCCGACAGCAGCACCGGCACGGCCGCGCCGATGGCGATGCCCATCACGATCGGCAGCGCCACGCCGAAGGAAATCGCCCCCGTGACCGAGAGCGCCTGCAGAATGCCGATCGCGGCCGAAGCGCTCTGCAGCACGCTCGTGAACACAAGACCGACGAGGATGCCGAGCAGGGGGTTGGAAAACGACGTGAGAACCTGAATGAACACCTCGCTCTCGCGCAGGGGCGAGACGGCGCCGCTCATCGCGCTCATGCCGTACATCAAAACCGCGAAGCCGAGCAGAATGTCGCCCACATGGCGGGTACTCTGCCCCTTGGTGAACATGCGCAGAATGATGCCGATCACCGCGATGATGCCCGTGAGCGTCGCGGTGCTCAGCAGCTGCACCCAGCCACTCCCGCCGGAGAGATCCGACAGACAGATGATCCAGCCCGTGACGCTCGTGCCGAGGATCGCGCCGAGCACGATGCCGATGGCCTGACGTACCTTCATCATGCCGGAGTTGACAAAGCCCACCACCATCACCGACGTGGCGGACGAGGACTGGATCACGGCGGTTACGCCGGTGCCCAGCAGAATTCCTCTGATCGGGGTGCTGCTGAGCTGATAGAGAATCAGCTCGAGCTTATTGCCCGCCACCCGTTTCAGTCCGTCGCCCATCAGGCTCATACCGAACAGGAACAGGGCAATGCCGCCCAGAAGTGCGATACCGTCCGAAATAGACATACCCGCATCTCCTCCCATTTTAAATTACTATATTACTATACAAGAAAAAGTTCCATTTGTCGATGGGTATCGCAGAATTGTTCAGTAAATTTGTAAAACTTGACTGCCGCGGCGGCGGATGGGACATACTATCGCAAATCTGTCACAGGATTTTTGCGGCGCGCTGCCTTGCCAAAGCAAAGGATTTCCTGTATAATGGTTAGATATTCCGCACGAAAAGAGGATTTTCCCGATGTTTAAACACTGTCTGACCGTTTTTCTCGTCTCGATGGTGCCGCTCGTTGAACTGCGCGGCGCGATCCCCTACGGCGTCCTGTTCGGGCTGCCGCTGTGGCTGACGTTTGTGATTGCCATCCTCGGCAATATGCTCCCCGTCCCGTTTATCTATCTCTTCGCGCGGCGCATCCTCCTCTGGGGCAAGGACAAGCCGGTCATCGGCCGGTTCTTCACGTTCTGTCTCGAAAAGGGTGAGCGCGGCGGCGAGAAACTGCAGGCCAAGGCCGGTCGCGGGCTGTTCTGGGCGCTGCTGCTGTTCGTCGGGATCCCCCTGCCGGGAACCGGCGCGTGGACAGGGACGCTCGCGGCGAGCATCCTGAACATGGGGCTGAAGAAGAGTACGCTCGCGTGCATGGGCGGCGTCCTGCTCGCCGGGTGCATCATGGGCGCGCTGAGCCTGATGGGCGTATCGGTGTTCGGAACAATCGGATAAAAAAGCAGGCACAAATAGGTAAAAACCTATTTGTGCCTGAACTTATCCCAAAAGGCCGCTGGCCTTTTGGGATAAGGGGTTCTCGCTGCACTCCGCGCCTTGCCCCGCCGCTTGCGGCGGGGCTGCGACACTCCGCTCCGCGCAAAGTGTTTTTTGCGACGTACAC
>ENA-UONQ01003047-UONQ01003047.1-human-gut-metagenome-genome-assembly--contig:-CS26-NODE-3047-length-10124-cov-50.303704_pt1 | contig 10124 bp, 8 predicted proteins | sample MGYA00242460_ERZ724007 | MGnify/ENA metagenome assembly ERZ724007
CAGGCAGGCGAGATGCGGGGCATGGGTCTTTTGCCCTGCGAAACCGAATTCACCCCCAGCAAGGCCCGCACCTGCACGGCGGCAAAGGTGCTGACCGGTCCCTTTGCCGGGGCGACCATGGAAGGCTACGAGATTCACATGGGCCGCACAAAACGGCTGGCGGGCCAGCCGCTGTGCCGGCTGGAAAACGGGCAGGAAGAGGGTGTGATGCAGGGCAATGTGTTCGGCACCTATCTGCATGGCATCTTCGACGAAGGCTCGCTCACCGAGGCGCTGGCAAGCTGGCTGCTGGCCCGCAAGGGCATTGCACAGGAATCCTTCCGGCCTCAGGGCCACCGGGAATACCAGCAGAGCCAGTATGACCTGCTGGCAGATGCGATACGCGCCAGCCTGGATCTGGACGCGGTCTATCAGGTTATGGGGATTGCAAATCCCAATCAAAAGAAATAACGCAAAACACACAGAGCGCGCGGCACTGCCAAAACCGGCAAACCGCGCGCTCTGTGTGTTTTATAGGGGGGAAAACGAAAAATGAGGAGTAATCAAACGTAGAACAGCATATCGCTGTAGGTGGGAAGCGGCCAGACGGAACGATCTACCAGCTGCTCCAACCGATCGGCAGGGGTGCGCACCGCATCCATTGCGGGGATCAGGGTATGTGCACACCAGCTTGCGGCCTCGGCAGCATTCTCTGCCATGGGGTCTGCCAGCCGGCCTTCCAGCTGATCGGCAGCCTGCATCAGCTGGCCGGTGAGGGCGGAAATGTGGCGGGTCAGGGTTTCCTCCTGAGGAACCTCAATGCCCAGCTGCTTCTTGGCATTCACGCCCTGCGTCAGCTCGGTGGCGTAGTGGACGCAGGCGGGCGAGATGCGGCAGCGTACCAGATCCAGCAGGGTAAGTGCTTCAATGCGGATGGCCTTGGCATATTCGTCCCGCAAAATGTCCTGACGGGACTGAATCTCGTCCCGGGTGTAAACACCGTGGCGGGCAAACAGCTCCACATTCTTCTGGTCGGTGTAATGAACCAGTGCCTCGGGGGTGGTGCGGAAATTGGAAAGCCCGCGGCGTGCGGCCTCGACCTCCCATTCATGGCTGTAGCCGTTGCCGTTGAACAGAATGCGCTGGTGGGCGGTAAGTTCACCGCGAATCAGCTCCAGCAGGGCACGGGGCAGGTCGTCGGCCTGCTCCAGCACGTCGGCAAACTGCCGCAGAGATTCGGCCACAGCGGTGTTCAGCATCACGTTGGTGCAGGCAATGTTGAAGGAGGAGCCGGGCATACGGAACTCAAACTTGTTGCCGGTGAAGGCGAAGGGGCTGGTGCGGTTACGGTCCGATGTATCCTTGGGCAGGTTGGGCAGTACCACAGCGCCGGTGTCCAGCACGGTGGGGGCGTTGGGCTGGCAGGGCTTGCCGGCCACAAGGCAGTCAATCACGGCCTGCAGCTCGTCGCCCACATACATGGAAACGATGGCCGGAGGTGCCTCGTTGGCGCCCAGACGATGGTCGTTGCCCGCACTGGCCACGCTGATACGCAGCAGATCCTGATAATCATCCACCGCCTTGATCACAGCGGTGAGGAACAGCAGGAACTGGGTGTTCTCGGCGGGCGTGGTGCCGGGATCCAGAAGGTTTTCGCCCCCGTCGGTGGAAAGCGACCAGTTGTTGTGCTTGCCGCTGCCGTTCACGCCCTCGAAGGGTTTTTCATGCAGCAGGCAGGCAAAACCGTGACGGTCGGCCACTTTTTTCATCACCTCCATGGTCAGCTGGTTGGCGTCGGTGGAGATGTTGGCGGTGGCGAAGATGGGAGCCATCTCATGCTGGCAGGGGGCTACCTCGTTGTGTTCGGTCTTGGCCAGGATGCCCAGCTTCCACAGTTCTTCGTCCAGGTCGGCCATGAACGCCTTGACCCGGGGCCGCAGGGAGCCGAAGTAGTGATCCTCCAGCTCCTGCCCCTTGGGTGCGGGAGCACCAACCAGCGTGCGGCCGGTCAGAATCAGATCCGGGCGGCGGGCATAGTCCTCCTTGTTAATCAGGAAATACTCCTGCTCGGGCCCGATAGTGGCATTCACCCGCTGGACGTTCTTGCCGAACAGAGCAAGAATGCGAACCGCCTGTTTGCTGATGGCATCCATGCTGCGCAGCAGGGGAGTTTTCTTGTCCAGCACCTGACCGTTGTAGCTGCAGAAGGCAGTGGGGATGCACAGGGTGTCTTCCTTGATGAAGGCGTAGCTGGTGGGATCCCAGGCGGTGTAGCCGCGGGCTTCAAAGGTGGCGCGCAGGCCGCCGGAGGGGAAGCTGGAAGCATCCGGTTCGCCCTTGACCAGCTCCTTGCCAGAGAAATCCATGATCACGCTGCCGTCGCCGCAGGGGTTGATGAAGCTGTCGTGCTTTTCGGCGGTGATGCCGGTCATGGGCTGGAACCAGTGGGTGAAATGGGTCGCACCCTTGCTTACCGCCCAGTCCTTCATGCAGGCGGCCACCACATCCGCCACGCCCGGATCAAGGGGCGCACCCCGCTGGATGGTGTTCTTCAAAGAACGGTAAACTTCCTTGGGCAGGCGGGCTTTCATGACCTTGTCATTGAATACCATACTGCCGAACAATTCCGATACATGATTCATATGTCACAGCTCCTTTTTCATGCTTCAAAGCAAAAATGTGCGGATACGCTTACAAAAGGGGGATTCCGGCAGCTTCGCACTGCTCCCGGATGGCCTTGGGCCACAGGCTGGCCTGTACCTCGCCAATGTGGGCCTTGCCCAGCAGCAGCATGCACAGGCGGCTCTGGCCAATGCCGCCACCCATGGTCAGGGGCAGGGTGCCGTCCAGCACCGCTTTGTGGAAGGGCAGCTCCAGCCGGTGGGGGCAGCCAGCTGCCTTGCACTGGCGTTCCATGGCTTCGGCATCTACCCGGATGCCCATGCTGGAAACCTCCAGCGCACAGCCCAGAATGTCATCCCAGAACAGCAGGTCGCCGTTCAGGCTCCAGTCATCGTAGTCGGGGGCGCGTCCGTCATGGGGCTTGCCGCTGGCCAGCGGTGCGCCGATCTGCATGATGAAGGCGGTGGGGTGTTGCTCCACATAAGCGTTTTCCCGCTGGTGGGGCGTCAGGTCCGGCCACAGGTCCTCCAGCTGTTGGGTGGTCACAAAGCTCACATGCTCGGAAAGGCTTACGCACAGCTGGGGATATGCCTTCTTGACCTCTTCCAGCGTGGCACAGATGGCGCTTGCGATGGAGCGCACGGTGTCCTTCAGGTATTCCTCAGTGCGGGTTTCGTGGGTGATGACCTTTTCCCAGTCCCACTGATCCACATACACCGAATGCAGCTCGTCCAGTTCCTCGTCCCGGCGGATGGCGTTCATGTCCGCATACAGGCCGGTGTCCGGGGCGAAACCGAAACGGCCCAGTGCCTGGCGCTTCCACTTGGCCAGGCTGTGCACCACCTGTGCACCCTTTTCCAGTTCGGGAATGGCGGGAATGTCAAAGGAGACCGGGCGTTCCACACCGTTCAAATCATCGTTCAGGCCGGTGGTGGGGTCCACAAACAGGGGAGCGGTGGCCCGGGTCAGCCGAAGCTGGCGGGTCAGATGTGCGGGGAAGCACTGCTTGATCATGCCAATGGCACTTTGCGTCTCGTAAAGACTCAGCGCAGGTCGATAGGTCTGTTTCATAATAAATTCCCTCCTTAAAAGTTACCCTCTATCTTCACGCCGGGCAGCTGCCCAGGAACGTGCGCAGAATGATGAGGCCCACCTCGCCGCTTTTCTCCGGGTGAAACTGTTATTGCCGCGCTGCACGGCGGCACAGATTCGGCGCCCGCCATACAGCGTGTCCGCCAGCCGGTCGGCCCAGTCGATTTTGCCTTCCTTGTTGTGGCAGGCATGGCAGGCGTCGCAGGCGTCGCACACGCCGTCCTCCTGAATGACCATGGTCTTTTTCACGGAATGAATGGTGTGCTCAAACTCGTAGCAGCTGTTGGGCTTCTGGTTGCTCATCACACACTCGCGGCAGAACTGCACGTTTTTGGGCAGTCCGTAAAAGGCTTTGCGCTGCTCCGGTGCAAGATCGGGTGCGTAGTCCTCGTAATGAATCGGCAGATGCCGGGGAAGTTTCTGCATAAAATGTCCCTCGCTTAAAAGCAAAGGCGCCTGCACAATGCCTGGGGAGAATTCTCCTCAAGCATTCATGCAGGCGCCTTTGCCTGTTTGGCGTATTTATTATCTGTTGTAAAACGAAAAAAGCAGTTATAAAAGGCCTTCGTCCTCCAGCCTTCGCATGATCTCCAGTGCGGCTTCCCGGCTGGAGATGCGGCCGTCCATGGCTTCTTTTTCGATCAGCCGGTGAGCCTGTTCCTCGCTCAGCCCCCGGCAAAGCGCCAGTGCGCATTTGGCCTGGCTGATGATTCGGGCTTCGTCCAGCCGCTTGGTCAGGCGGCGGTTTTGTGCGGTGAGCTTCTGCAGCCGCTGGCGTCCGGTTCGGATCAGCCGCAGTGCAAATGCAGTCTGCTGGCGGGAAAGAGGCTTTGCCAGCACAAATACCCCGTATTTTTCCAGCCCGGCGGCAAGGTTATCCGCCTGAGGACCGGGGCAGAGGAGAATGGAATCCATGCCGTTGTCTGCGGCCTGAACCGCCAGCTCCCGGCCGAATTCATCCGGAAGCGGTGCGTTGATCACCAGAGTTTCAAAAGAGCCGCCGCACATGGCACGTCGGGCTTCCCCGGCGTTGGCGCAGCACTGTGCAGGCTGACCGGCGGCAAAAAATGTCCGCAGCGTTTCGTGGTATTGCTTGTCGCTTGCGATCAGAACACCCGGCATCCCCGTTCACCTCACTTTTCGAAACCGATGGTCAGATTCGCTCAAAGTACTGGCGAATCTCATATTGATAGGGTTTGCTTTCCGCGGCGTAGGCATCCGCCTCCCGCTGTTTATGGCCCAGATAATCCACCAGCAGTTTTTCCGGCAGAACCTGCTTCAAAAACTCGCTTTCCCGAGCCAGTGCCAGCGCTTCGTCCAGGCTGGCGGGCAACGGAGTAAGGCCGGCAGGCCGGGCAAATGCGTCATAGTCCGCCGCGGCAGGCAGGCTCAAGCCTTCCTGCACACCCTCAAACCCGGCGGCCAGCAGCAGCGCGGTTACATAATAGGGATTGCAGGAGGGGTCCGGGCTGCGCAGCTCCATGCGGCAATCGGGCCCGCTGGCAGCAGGCACCCGCACCAGAGAAGAACGGTTCTGGCAGGACCAGCTTGCCACACCCGGGGCTTCGCAGCGGCCCAGCCGTTCATAGGATCCGGGCAGCGGGTCGGCAAAGACGGTGATTTCCGGGATGCGCCGCAGAATACCTGCAAGGAAAGCGGCGGCAGTGGGGTGCGGGTCGGTGCGGAAATTCTCGAACAGATTCACACCGTTCTGGAAAATGGAAAGATTGATGTGCAGCCCGCTGCCGCTCTCGTCCTGCAACGGCTTCGGCAGGAAGGAGGCGAACAACCCGTTCTGGGCGGCAATGGCCTTTACGGCGGCCCGCATGGTCATCAGATCATCCGCCGCATGCAGGGGAGAGGCACACCGGAAATCGATCTCATTCTGGCCGGGACCCTGCTCGTGATGGCTTCGCTCGGGCTGGATGCCCATCTCCTCCAGCGTCAGGCAGATTTCCCGGCGCACATTCTCGCCCCGATCCATGGGGGCGAGATCGAAGTAGCCTGCCCGGTCAAAAGGCTCCAGAGTGGGGCGACCCTTTTCATCGGTTTCAAACAGATAGAATTCACATTCCGGCCCAAGCAAAAATCGGTATCCGGCCTGCGCTGCCTTTTGCTCGATGGTCTGCAGCAGATGCCGCCCGTCACCCTCGAATGGGCGGCCGTCCGGATATTTGATGTTGCAGAAGAACCGGCCCACGCAGCCCTCGCTGGGCCGCCATGGCAGAATGACGAAGGTGTCCAGATCAGGAGCAAGGAACAGATCCGATTCCGCAACGTTAGCAAAGCCCGCAATGGCGGAGGCATCAAACGAAATGCCGCTTTCCACCGCGTGGGGCAGATGGCTGGCCATGATGGCAATGTTCTTCTGTACGCCGAACATATCGCAGAAGGCCAGGCGAATGAACTTGATGTCGTTTTCTTCTATGAACTGCATAAGTTGCGAAAGGGTGTGGCTCATGGATAATTCCTCCTTGAACGCCGGGAATAAAAAAGGACAAAGGCGCCGCAAATCCGTAGGGATCGCAGCGCCTTTGCTGTGCCAATGGCTGTATTATAGCCCCCAAATGCGGCCCCGTCAAGAGGGCAAAAGGTTGCAGGAAACAATTTTTTTGCCTTTGCACAAAAGTTGCACGCATTTGCCCGGAATGCTTTGTCGGAACTGTGGGAAAGTCTTAAAAAAGCAAAAAATGCTTGACTTTTGCTTTAGTGTGGTGCTATGATAACGCATACGAACAAGGGCGTTCGCATTGGCAGATTCCTGCCGGTGCGGGCGCCTTTTTTGTTTTTCGCGCGCTGCGCGGTGTAAAAGGAGGAGAAACATGTTGAAGGAAGGTCAGGTGCGCATCCCGTCCGGATGCGCCATCAGTGGAGTGTTTGCCAGAGATGGCCGACCCATCAGCGGTGAGGTGATCCGTCGTTCCATCGCGGTGATGCATGAGCGCAGCAACGGATTGGGCGGTGGTTTTGCCGGCTACGGCATTTACCCGCAATATAAAAATCATTATGCACTGCATGTGTTTTATGATGATATGACTGCCCGGGAGGAGTGCGAACGGTTTCTGGATCGCCATTTCGATGTGATCAACCTGTCCAAGATTCCCACCCGGCCCACACCCAAGATCAAGGATGCGCCGCTGATCTGGCGGTATTTCGTACAGCCGCTGCCCCACAAGCTGGCGGACAGCCATCTGGACGAAAAGGAATATGTTGCCCGCTGTGTAATCCGCATCAACGATCAGCTCAAGGGCTCGTATGTGTTTTCCTGCGGTAAGAATATGGGGGTGTTCAAGGCGGTGGGCTACCCGGAGGACGTGGCGGACTTCTACCGCCTGGAGGAATACGAGGGCTATTCCTGGACGGCTCACGGCCGGTATCCCACCAATACCCCCGGCTGGTGGGGCGGTGCGCACCCCTTTGCGCTACTGGATCTGTCAGTGGTGCACAACGGCGAGATTTCCTCTTACGATGCGAACCGGCGGGCGGTGGAGATGTACGGTTATCGCTGCAACCTGCTCACGGATACCGAGGTCATTACCTATACGCTGGACTACCTGCTGCGCCATCAGGGCCTCACGTTGGAGGAAGCCGCACAGGTGGTGGCAGCCCCCTTCTGGAGTGAGCTGGCAGCCATGCCCCAGCCGGAGCAGAAGCAGCGCCGCTTTTTGCGCCAGATGTACAGTGATTTGCTGATCACCGGCCCGTTTTCCATTCTGGTGGGCTTTGAGGGCGGTATGATGGCTCTGAATGACCGGCTTAAGCTGCGCAGTCTGGTGGTGGCTGAACGGGGCGACCGGGTATATTTTGCCAGTGAAGAGGCCGCTATCCGGGAAGTGGAACCGGAGCTGGATCGCATCTGGGCGCCAAATGGCGGCGAACCGGTGATTGTGCGGCTGAAGGAGGAAGAAAAATGAAAATCCAATGGGATACGCCCCGCTTTGCGGTTCTGCGGGATCGGGAGCTGTGCGTGAACTGCCGCATCTGCGAGCAGCAATGCGCCTTTGGTGTGCATAAAAAGGACGAAAAAACAGGCCGGATGCAGGCAAATGCCGCCCTGTGTGTGGACTGCCAGCGCTGCGTGGCCTGCTGCCCCACCGGGGCGCTGCAGATTCGCCCGTCGGAAAATGTGTTCCGTCCCCATGTGGGCTGGAGTCAGGATGCCCGGCAGGAAATCTATCGGCAGGCGGCCACTGGCGGTGTGCTGCTGTCCAGCATGGGCAGTTCGCAGAAAGAGGTGCCCTGCTATTGGGACAAGCTGCTGCTGAACGCTTCGCAGGTGACCAACCCGCCCATTGACCCTCTGCGGGAGCCCATGGAAACCGAGGTTTATCTGGGCCGTCGTCCGGATAAGGTTCACCGTGGGCCGGACGGCAAGCTGGACACCACGCTGCCGCCGCATCTGGAATTAAAAACTCCCATTCTGTTTGCAGCCATGAGCTACGGTGCCATCAGCTACAATGTGCACGCGGCCCTCAGTCGGGCTGCACAGGCACTGGGCACCTATTACAATACCGGTGAGGGCGGTCTGCACCGGGATCTGTATCCGTATGGGGCAAATACCATTGTGCAGGTTGCCTCCGGCCGGTTTGGCGTGCACCGGGAATACCTGATGACTGGCTCTGCCATCGAAATCAAGATCGGTCAGGGCGCAAAGCCCGGGATCGGCGGACATCTGACTGGTGCCAAAATCGTGGGCGATGTGGCCCGCACCCGCATGGTGCCCGAAGGCATGGATGCCATCAGTCCAGCGCCCCATCACGACATCTATTCCATTGAAGACCTGCGTCAGCTGGTGGCCTCGCTGAAGGAAGCCACCGGCTACACCAAGCCGGTGATCGTGAAGGTGGCGGCAGTGCATAACATCGCGGCCATCGCTTCGGGCATCGCCCGCAGCGGCGCGGATGCCATTGCCATCGACGGTTTCCGGGGCGGCACCGGTGCCGCCCCCGCCCGAATCCGGGACAATGTGGGCATTCCCATCGAGCTTGCTCTGGCTGCGGTGGACGAGCGGCTGCGTCAGGAGCAGATTCGTCGTCGTATCTCCGTCATTGCTTCCGGTTCCATCCGCAACTCGGCAGATGTGGTCAAGGCCATCGCCCTTGGTGCGGACGCGGTGTCCATCGGCACAGCGGCGCTGTGTGCGCTGGGCTGCCACATGTGCGCCTCCTGCCATACCGGCCTGTGCAACTGGGGCATTGCCACCCAGCGCCCGGATCTGGTTGCCCGTCTAGATCCGGACGAGGGCGCACAGCGCCTGGTGAATTTGGTAAACGCCTGGACCCGTGAGATCCGCGAGATGATGGGTGGTATGGGCATCAACTCCATTGAGGCGTTGTGCGGCAACCGGTTGGCACTGCGCGGCGTCGGGCTCACCCAGAAGGAGCTGGATATTCTGGGTGTGAAGCATGCAGGGGAATAAGAGAGGGGAGAACCACAGATGAAAATAGATGCCAAGGGAATGGAGTATGAGGAACTGGGCCGCTGCCTGCGCTCCTGTACCGATCTCCATGTTCAAATTCACAATTGCTGCGGCCAGCGATACATCGCTAGCGGCATGCAGGGCCGCGATCTGGAAATCTGGGGGACACCGGGCAATGCACTGGGGGCCTATCTGGACGGCGGCAGCATTCGGGTTCACGGCAACGCGCAGGACGCGGTGGGTGATACCATGAATGCGGGCACCATCTGGGTGGAGGGCCGCGCAGGCGACGCCGCGGGCTATGCCATGCGTGGTGGCACGCTGATGATCCGGGGCGATGTGGGCTACCGGGCAGGCGTTCATATGAAGGCGTTCGGTGACTCCTGTGCCAGCATTGTAATCGGCGGCACGGCGGGCAGCTTTCTGGGCGAGTACCAGGCAGGCGGCGCGATCGTGGTGCTGGGTCTGGGCGCACCGGAAGGCCAGCCGGTGGTGGGCGGCTTCTGCGGCCGGGGCATGTACGGCGGTCACATTTATCTGCGGGGGAATATCCCATCCCAAGATCTGACCGAAAAGATCCTCTGCCGCCGGGCACAGAAGGCGGACAAAGAAGCGATTCGGCCCCTGCTGGAGCAGTTCTGCACCGCCTTTGACGAGGATCTGGACTCTTTGCTGAATAGCCCTTTCTGGGTGCTGGAGCCCAACCCGGAAAACCAGTATAAAGCCCTTTACGTACCCATGTGACCATGAGGTAAAACAAAACACCCTGTTTGTGGAAGTCGCAGAAAATACGATTCCGCAAACGGGGAGTTTTTTGTCAAGCAGCGGCAGGTTATGTGTGGTTGACAGATTGCTAATAATAGTTGCTTGCTGTGTTCCGGCTTCCGGACTATACTTGGATTATCTCCAAAACAGGAGGTTCATCCATGAAATTCTGATGTTGTCAAGATTGGTTGACACATTTTTCTCAAGGACATCATGGACTATACTGCTATATCCTGATCTTTCACGC
>ENA-UONQ01003048-UONQ01003048.1-human-gut-metagenome-genome-assembly--contig:-CS26-NODE-3048-length-10117-cov-4.835420_pt1 | contig 10117 bp, 10 predicted proteins | sample MGYA00242460_ERZ724007 | MGnify/ENA metagenome assembly ERZ724007
GCCGAGAAACTCCTCTCCCTGCGGTGTGGGCACAATGCCCTTTGAGGTGCGCTTAAAGATCTTGACGCCGAGCGTCTCCTCAAGCTCCTTAATCCCGCGGCTGAGGTTCGGCTGCCCCATAAAAAGGTTTTCGGCAGCCTTAGTGATGGATGCGGTCTTCTCTACTTCCACCGCATATTTCAGATGTGCGATGTTCATTGCGTTCTCCTACGGACATATTTGAAAGGGCATAACACTATTTCGATTATATTATAACATATCCCGCTCTCTTGTCAAATACTTGTGCACAAAAACAGCGTAAAATCCGAAAAAATCGGCGGCTAAACCGCATTTTCGTCCGAAAGCAGGGGTGCAATGCGCTTTTCGGCTTCGAGTACTGCGCGGGTGATCTGTTCCGTCATCTCGGCGCGTATGGTACACACCGCTGCAAGGGTATCGGCATCCGGAGTGTTTTGCCGTGCGGTGACAGCTTCTAAAAGCTCGTCTAAGAACGCGTCCACCTCGGCAGCATCGTAGGTGTTGCCGCGCTTAACTGTAAAGCGAACAGCCTTTATATATTCAGGTGTCAGCTCCATTTTCGGCCTCCTCCCCCGGCTCTCTGCCGTACTTTGGCTGATATAGTTTTTTCGGCAGAACGCGCGAGAATGCATAGAAAAGCGCCGCGCCCCCTGCAAATATAGGCAGCAGAACGGGCCAATTATCCGCGACGAAACCCATATGCGGCAGGCAGAATGCGCTCACTTTGCCCTCTAAATATTCATACGGCACCTCGGCATAAGCTTTAAAGTCCCCCGCCGTATGCCAAACGCGGGCTTCAGGGTCATTTTCGGTCAGCGTCAGCAGCAATAGACCGCGTTCGGTTTGAATCGCCGCGCAGTCACCCGGGAAATAATCTTCGGCAGGCATATATGCGTAATACACAAGCGAATTTATGGGATAGTCTGTACAGTCGGTTTGCTTTACAGCGAATACGCACTGTCCGAACAGAATCGGAGAAAGCAAAAGCAGAATGCAAATTGTCGCGAGCGCGATGACAAGTGATATGGCTTTACATATTTTGACTGTAAGTCTGTTTATCTTTACAGAATTAACATTCATGATTCATGCGGCCGACCGAGCATCTCCTCGGCCATTTTGAGTTTTAACGGCGTGATGTCATCGCCGCCGATAATACGGGCAATCTCGCGGACGCGCGCGTCTTTCGTCAGCGTGTGCACCGCCGTGTACGTTTTGTTGTTCTCCTGCTTTTTGACGATAAACAGGTGGTTATCCGCCATGGCGGCGATCTGCGCCAGGTGCGTGACGCAGATGACCTGCGCGTTTTTGGAGACGCAGCGCAGCTTGATACCGACCTTATTCGCCGCTTCGCCGCTGATGCCGGTGTCAATCTCATCGAAAATCTGCGTTTCGGCCGCGCCGGAATCCTCAGACAGCACGGTGTTGATGGCGAGCATAATACGCGAAAGCTCGCCGCCGGACGCAATTTTCGACATAGGCTTCGGATCCTCACCTGCGTTTGCGGAGACGAGGAACTGGATGCGGTCGCAGCCGAAGGCTGTCAACGGTGTGCGCTCCTGCTCCACAGCGAATACGACGCCGGGCATATTGAGCTCTGAAAGCTCCTGCCGCACACGGCGGGAAAAGCTCTCACACGCGGCGCGGCGCTTCGCGGATAGCTGCTTTGCAAGCGTCACCGCTTCTTTTTTCTTCTGCTCATACTGCTGCAAAAGCAGTTCTTTTTTTTCATCGGAAAACTCGATGTCCGAAAGCTCCGCACGGGCACGGTCGAGAAACGAAAGCATTTCTTCCTCTGTTTCGCCGTATTTGAGGCTCAAGCGGTAGATAACTTCCAGACGACTTTCAATCTCATCGAGCTCGTTTGCGTCGAACATGGCGTTATCGAGGTAATCGGAGATTTCCGCCGCGGCATCTGTCAGTGCGTATTCGGCGTCGCGGACATGCTCGGCGACGTTTGAAAGCGACGGTGCATAGCGCGCCGCCTGCTCGAGCGACTCTGCCGCAACGGATACGGCCGTGATGGCGCCGCCATTGTCCTCATCGCCCTGCAAAAGCGTGACAGCTTCGCCCACACCGCGCACGATACGCTCACTGTTGCGGATCTCATCGCGGCGCTCGGTCAGCTCTGCCTGTTCGCCGACGCGCAGCTGTGCAGCTTCTAATTCTTCGATCTGATAGCGCAAAATATCCATGCGGCGGGACTTCTGCCCCTCGTCGGATTCGAGCGCATCGAGCTCGCCTTTGATGCGGCGCAGCGCCGTATACGCCGCGCGGTACTCCGCAAGCAGACCGTATGCGCCCGCAAAGCTGTCGATATACGTGCCGTGCACTTCCGGTGAAAGCAACTTGTAGCTTTCATGCTGACCGAGAATATCGATGAGCGTGCCGCCGACGGCACGCAGCATGGAAACGGTCGCCGGGATGTTGTTGAGCTTGCAGGAGGAGCGACCGTGCGGGCGGATCTCACGGCGAATAAGCAAACTGCCATCGTCTTCAAGCGGAATATCCAGCTCACGCAAAACCTGCTGCGTCTGCGGAGAAATATCCGTAAAAAGTGCCGAAACACTCGCCTGCTCCGCACCTGTGCGCACAAGCTCCTTTGAGGTACGCTCACCGAGCACGGCGTAAATTGCGTCGATGATGATGGATTTGCCCGCGCCGGTCTCGCCGGTCAAAACGGTGAAGCCCGGTTCAAAATCGATAGACGCCTGCTCGATGACGGCGATATTCTGAATGTAAAGCTGCGTCAGCATATCAGACCCCGCCAATCAGCTTTCTGAGCTCGTTCTGCTTTTCCTCCGCAATCTCATCCGTTTTACAGATGATGAGAATGGTGTCTTCACCGGCCAGCGTGCCGATGAAATCCGGGAAATGCAGCGTATCCATAGAGGCGCAGACCGCCTGCGCCATGCCGGTCATGCACTTGACAACGATCATGTTGCCGGCCGCCTCCACGCTCATAACAGAATCGCCAAACAGCGAATAGAACTTGGAGGAAATGTCGCGGGCATTGTCGCGCCCGGTGGAATATTTATACTTTCCGTTCGGGGAAAGACTCTTTACGAGCCGAAGCTCTTTGATATCGCGGGAAACGGTTGCCTGGGTCACGTCGAAGCCACAAGCGCGCAAATTGCGCAGGAGCTCCTCCTGCGTGTCGATATCCTGTGCTTTGATGAGCTCCAGAATTTTGGCGTGGCGTCTTGTTTTCATGCTTTCTGCCTTCCTTCCTGCCTTTTAATTTCTGCTTTGCATAAATTTGCTGTCTACAATATCGTAAAAATTGCGTTCGTCGGTCTGAATAAGCTCGGTGTAATAGGTCGAGCGGCTGACGGAAACCGTGTCCGTCTTATGAATGCGTATGGGTGCGCCACCGTCTATGGTGAGATACACCTCGCCGGAATAATCGCTGTCCGTGCTGACCGTGATGGTCTTATCTGCGCAGAACAGCGTGCTGCGGTTAAAGAGCGCATGCGGACAGATGGGCGCGAAGATTACGCATTCCGCGTCCGGGTCAACCACCGGGCCGCCCGCCGAGAGCGAGTATGCCGTGGAGCCCGCCGGTGTAGCCAAAATGAGGCCGTCCGCGCGGAATTTATAAAGCTTGGAACCGTCGACGGAAAAGCCGAAATCGTAAATTCTGGACTGTGCACCGGAGACGACCGCGTCGTTTAAAGCGCGGTAGGTTGTATCCCCCTTCACGCTGTGCACGGTAACGGAAAGCATCATCAGGCGGCGCACACGGTAATCGCCCGTAAAGAGCGCCTTTAATTTGTGCAGCTCGTCCTTCTCCACACCTGCCAAAAAGCCCAGCCGCCCAAGGTTCACTCCAAGGATGGGCTTACCCGCAACGGACGCGTGCTTTGCCGTGTGGATGATGGTGCCGTCGCCGCCGACCGCAACGATAAGGTCGCAGCTTTCCGCCAGTGCGGCGTGATTTTTGCAGAACGTGACGTGTTCATACTGCCCGCGGTGCTTTTCGTGCATGAGTGTTTCCGCACCGTTTTCCTGCAAAACCGCCAGAATTTCCCGGGTGTATGTGTCCGCATCGCGTTTATCCAGATTTGGAATCACCGCAATTTTCATAAGCCTCAGTCCTTTTTGTCCAGCGCCGCGTGAGATGCTTCCACGATCTCATGCGGCGTGCTTTCTGCCGTATTCACCGGCGCGTCGCTTTTTTGGAGGAACACAAGATACTCGATGTTGCCCTCCGGTCCTTTGACCGGCGAGAACGTAAGTCCCAGTACGGAATATCCGTTTTCCACTGCAAAATCGCAGATCATCTGCACCACTTCCTCGTGCACGGCTTTGTCGCGCACAACGCCCTTTTTGCCTACTTTTTCCCTGCCGGCTTCAAACTGCGGCTTAATAAGGCACACGGCTTTGCCGCCGTCCTTTAAAAGCGGACGCACGGCGGGCAAAATAATTTTGAGCGAGATGAACGACACGTCTACGGAGAAGAAGTCAATCTCCTCCGGAATTTGCTCGCGTGTGAGATAGCGGGCGTTCGTACGCTCCAGATTCACCACGCGCGGGTCGGTGCGCAGCTGCCAGGCGAGCTGCCCGTAGCCGACGTCTACGCTGTATACTTTGGAGGCGCCGTTTTGCAACATGCAGTCCGTAAAACCGCCCGTAGATGCGCCGATGTCCATACATACGGTGTTTTCGAGCTTGATTGGAAACAGCTGCATAGCTTTTTCAAGCTTTAAGCCGCCGCGGCTGACGTAGCGCAGCGTGTTGCCGCGCACCTCTAAAACTGCGTCTTCACGCACGGTGTCACCGGGCTTATCGAATTTCTGGTTATCCGCGTAAACACAGCCCGCCATGATGAGCGTGCGCGCTTTTTCGCGGCTGGGCGCAAGCCCTTTTTCATAAAGCAGGACGTCTATCCTTTTTTTCATATAGAAACTGCCTTTCCATCTTTCTTTTCTGCGATTTGCAGCGCCGTGTGTACGGCGTTCACCATGCCCTCTACGTCAAGACCGAGCTTATGCAGCGTGCGGAACATAGGCGCGTGCTTGATGAATCCGTTTTCAATAGCGTGCACTTCGTAGTGCCCTCTGAAATTGCGATCCAACAGCATGGCGCCGAATTCCTCCGCGATGCCGCCTTGGCGGACGCCCTCTTCAAAGAACAGCACCGTGGGACACCTTAAGACCGCTTCCACCGCTTTCGGATCGATCGGCACGATGCGATTGAGCTTCACGATGCGGCACTTTATGCCCTCTTTTTCGAGCGTTTCCGCCGCTTCGCACGCAAACGAGAACATACGGCCGTAGGTCACAAGCGTGACAGAAGCATCTTCCGTGCCGAACACATAAAACGGCTTGCCGGAAAGCGTGTAGTTTTCCGGGCGATACAGTTCTTTGCCGCGCGGGTAGCGAATAGCATAAAGGTGGTTTTCTCCCTTAATACAGTCATCAAGATTGTCCGAAAGCTCATCGTAATACGTCGGCGCGTACACGTGGATGTCCGGCACGGTGCGCAGGAACGCGGCATCGAACACGCCTTGATGCGTCTGGCCGTCTTCGCCGACCACGCCGGCTCTGTCCACGGCCAGAATAATTTTGAGATGCTGCAAGGCGCCGTCGTGGATGAGCTGGTCGTACGCGCGCTGTAAAAACGTGGAATACACCGCAAAAACCGGAATCATGCCGCCGCGCGCCAGACCGGCGCAGAACGTGACGGCGTGTTCCTCCGCAATGCCGACATCAAAGAAACGGCTGCGGTATTTTTCGCGGAAATCCGTCAGACCGGTGCCGGATTCCATCGCCGCCGTAACGGCGCACAGCTTCTCATTTACACCGGCTATCGTGCACATCGTCTCGCCGAACGCATGCGAAAAGCCCTTGGCAATGGCTTCGCCCGCGCCCTTTTCGCGGTCAAACGCCGCAAGGCCGTGGTAAACGCTCGGAGCGTTCTCCGCGTATTTATATCCGCGTCCTTTATAGGTGCGGATGTGGATGAGCACCGGCTTATCCATATCGCGCGCCATCGTCAAAACCGACGTCAAGGTGCGCAGGTCGTGTCCGTCGAACGGGCCGTAATAATTAAAGCCAAGATCCTGAAAGATCGTGGTGTTGAAAATATTCTTTTTGATTTGGTTTTTCACGCGGCGCACTTCGGCAGCCATGTGCTCGCCCATCTTCGGCACGCGGCACAGTGCGGCTTCGACGCTGTCTTTTGCGTTCAAATACCCCGGTTTTGCGCGCACGTAGGAAAGATAACGCGCAATGGAGCCCACGTTGCGGGAAATGGACATGGCGTTGTCATTCAAAATGACGATCATATTGCGGTTGATGCGGCCCGCATTGTTGAGGCCCTCATACGCAAGGCCGCCGGTCAACGCGCCGTCGCCGATGACGGCGATGACATGGCCGGGGTCACCCGCAAGTGCCTTTGCAACGGAAAGGCCGAGCGCCGAAGAAATGGACGCGCTGCTGTGCCCCGTTGTAAACGGGTCGCAGTCGCTTTCTTCTCTCGACGGAAAGCCCGAAAGCCCGTCCTCGCGGCGTAGCGTGGAAAACGCTTCTTCTCTGCCGGTTAAAAGCTTGTGCGCGTAGGACTGGTGCCCCACGTCCCACACGATGCAATCCTCCGGCAAGGTGAACACACGGTGCAGCGCCACAGTGAGCTCCACCACGCCCAAATTGGAAGCGAGGTGTCCGCCGTTGTCCGCCACCGTGCTGATGATCTCTTCCCTGATCTCATCGCAAAGCTCCGGCAGCTCGTTTGCCGCAAGCTTTTTTACATCGTTTGGGGCCTTGATTTTACTGAGCAATCTGCTCATACTTACACCAGCCCGTTCTGTATTTTTGCTGCCGTTACGGCGTTTTTCATCAGCATTGTGATGGTCATGGGGCCTACGCCGCCGGGCACCGGCGTAAGGTAGCCGGCGACCGCCTCGGCGCTTTCGTAATCGACATCGCCGCACAGCTTGCCGTTTTCATCGCGGTTCATGCCGACATCAATTACCACGGCACCGGGCTTTACCATATCGCCGGTGACAAATTTCGCCTTGCCGACCGCGACAACGAGAATATCCGCCGTTTTGCAGATCTCTTTCAAATTTTTCGTGTGACTGTGGCAGATCGTCACCGTGCCGTTTTCATGCAGAAGCAGCATAGCCATCGGCTTGCCGACGATGTTGCTGCGGCCGATGACGACGCAGTTTTTGCCGTCGATCGGGACGCCGGTAGAGCGGATGAGCTCGATGATGCCCGCGGGCGTACACGGCAAAAACGCGAAATCGCCGATCATGATACGGCCGACATTTTCGGCGTGGAACGCGTCCACGTCCTTTTTCGGGTCGATATGCTCCACGATCAGCGCTTCGTTCAAGTGCTTCGGCAGCGGAGACTGCACCAAAATGCCGTTGATCTTCGGGTCTGCGTTCAGCTTTTCGATAAGCGCCAAAAGCTCCTCCTGCGTGGTGTTTTCCGGCAGGACGTGTTCCTCGGAGTAAATGCCGGTCTCGGCGCAGGCCTTGCCCTTGTTGCGCACGTAGATTTTAGACGCAGGGTCTTCGCCGACAAGCACGACCGCCATGCCGGTCTGAACGCCCTGCTTTTTTAAAGCGGCAACTTCTTCGGCAATTTCGCCGCGTACCTTTGCCGCAACGGCCTTGCCGTCAATTCTCACTGCCATCGTTCTTCTCCTCGCTTTCCCCTTCTGCCGTTTCATTCGTTTCTTCGGCTTCATCAGACGGCTCTTCGGAAGTGTTTGCCTCCGCATTTCCTTCCGTTTTTTCATTTTCCGCCTCGGCAGCTTTCTTTACGCCGGTGCCGACTGTCATGTGCTCCTGTGCTTCTTCGGCGCTCATGCCGGAGAAAATGGTGCTTTCGGCAGTGTCGTCAATCTCGACCTTCTCCGCCTTGTCTTCAACTGTCAGGCCGGCAGCTTCCATCGCCTTGCGGCTGCCGCAGCCCGTAAGCTTATGGCAGTTGCGGAACACGATGAGCAAAACAACAGCGACGAGTGCCGAAGCCGCAGCAAGCACCTGCGAAACGCGCAGATCGATACCCGGCAACAGCAGACTATCCGTGCGCAGACCTTCAATGAAGAAGCGCGTCACGCCGTACCAGATGATGTATAATAAGAACGTCTGGCCGTCATACCGGCGCAGGTGGCGCGTGAATAAATGCAGTAAAACAAAGCCTAAAAGGCACAAAATCGATTCGTAAAGGAAGCACGGGTGCACATTGCCTACCACTTCTGCGGCGGTACGGTCACTGTACATGCCCCACGGCAGGTCGGTCGCGCAGCCGAAAGCTTCTTGGTTCACAAAGTTACCCCAGCGGCCGACACCCTGACCGATGAGATAGCCAAGAGACGCGACATCCAGCACGGCGAACAGGTTCATCTTGCGGATCTTCGCGACGATGCCGCCGCACAGCAGGCCGCCGATGATGCCGCCGTAAATGCCGAGGCCGCCCTCTTTGATGTTGAAAATCTCCATCGGGTTCGTGATGTACTTGTCGCCCGGGTAGAAGATGACGTAGTAAAGACGCGCGCCGATGATGCCGCCAAGCAAGCCGGCGATGATGGCATCGAGCAGGTGGTCTTTATTGATATTCATTTTTTTGCAGGAGGAAAAACCGTACAGCACCGCCAGCAGGAAACCGATGCCGATGATGATGCCATACCAGTAAATGGTAAAATTACCGACCTGAAACGCGATGGGATTGACCTCCACCGAAATTCCGAGATTCGGGAACTGAACTTGATGCGTCATGACTGTATATCCTTTCGATTAAGCTTCGTCCAACGGACGAATGATGGAAGCCGCCGTTTTGTCCATATCAAACAGCGTCTGAATGCGCGCGTTCACGTCTTCCGCGGTGATCTCGGAGAAGCACTCGATGTAGCGGAACAGCTCGCGGTCGTTAAAGTGCATGGTCATCACGGCGTTCGCGATGACATCCGGGCTATTGAGGCCGGAAACATTTGCGCCGTAAAGGGACTTCGCGCTGCGGCGCACGTCTTCCTCCTTGACACCTTCGCACTTTAAACGTGCCATTTCCTCGCGGATGGCATCACACACGGCCTCCGGGTTGCCGGATTCGCCGCCGAACAGCAGCGCACCGTAGCCCGTGCCCTCAAAATACTCGTAGCTGAAGGAAGCTTCGTTCACAAGGCCCGCATCTAAGAGCTTGCGGAACATCGGCGAACTGTCGGACGCCATAATGTCGAGCAGCACCTCGGTGACGGCAAGGTCTTTTTCCGTGCGGTGCGCACCGGTTACGGCCTCTTTCACGCCGAACTGGAACATAGGGCACGCCACAGGCAGCTTTTCTTCGACGAGCGGCTGCACGATGGTATCGGGCTCCTCTTCAAAAACGCGTTCCACTTCAACGGGCTCGCTCTTTTTCAGCATTTTGTCGCACAGCGCGAGGACTTCCTCCTCCGTGCAGTTGCCGCAGACGCACAGTGCCATATTATTGAGGTTATAGAACGTGTTGTAGCAGCGGTAAAGGTACTCCGGGGTGATTTCCGCAATGCTCTCCACCGTGCCCGCAATGTCGTCCTTGATCGGGTGCGTGTGGTACATGGCGCGCAGCAGGCTGAACATCATGCGCCACTGCGGGTCATCGTCATACATTTTGATCTCCTGGCCGATGATGCCGAGCTCTTTTTCAACGGTCTGCTTTGTAAAATACGGGGACTGCACGAAGTCGAGCAAAATCTCCAGCGCCTGCTCTGCGTTTTCCGTGCAGGAGAACAGGTAGCGCGTCGTCTCAAACGACGTATACGCGTTTGCGGAAGCGCCGATCTCGGCATAGCGGCCGAATGCGTCGCCGTCTTCGCTTTCAAAAAGCTTGTGCTCCAAAAAATGCGCGATGCCCGCGGGTGTCGTCTCTGCCTTCGCTTCGTCGCTGCGTTTAAAGACCTTATCGATGGAGCCGTAGCGCGTTCCAAACACCGCATACGTACTGCGCATTTCCGCTTTCGGGTATATAAACACGGTCAAGCCGCTTGCGTGTTTGACGCAACGGTAGCCGTCCCGAAGAAGTTTGCTTTCCACAAGGGTATTCTTCATTTCTGCGCTCATTTTGCCGCTCCTTTCAGCTTATAGACCGTATCGAGCGTGACGCGCTCGGCG
>ENA-UONQ01003052-UONQ01003052.1-human-gut-metagenome-genome-assembly--contig:-CS26-NODE-3052-length-10106-cov-4.997214_pt1 | contig 10106 bp, 10 predicted proteins | sample MGYA00242460_ERZ724007 | MGnify/ENA metagenome assembly ERZ724007
AGCTACCTTAACCCACCGTCTAAAGCCAGTGGGATTGCGGTAGCCTTTTTTCAATCCTGTCTCCTGCGTGGATGGCCACCAGCTGATCCCCCATAATCTCCTTCATCCTCTCCAGAGCCTCCAGCCCTGTGCAATGCCCTGTATAAAAGCGGCAGGGATAATGACACAGCTGCCTTGCTGTATCCTGTATCATTTGAATTTCCTCTTCTGTGTAGGGAGTCTTTTTCGCCATGTGAAAACCGCTGATTACCTTATCAGGACAGGTATGGTAAAGCTGCTCAAACCGGTCTAAAATATTTAAGATTCCATTATGGGCGCAGCCGGAAATCAAAACCGTCTCTTTTCCCTCCCTGATCACAAGACACTGTTCATGCCGGAAGGAATCCTGAATCTGCCTGCCGTCCGCCAGCTCTGACAAGGCTTCATTGCCTTTGGGCCAGTATCTTCTGCCCGAAATCCCGGAAAATATTTCCAGTTCCCGGTCAATCTGAAGATTCCCCTCCAAAAGCTGAAGTCCCGGCAATTCCAGAATCTCCCGGTTCATCCCGATATATCGCTCCCCATGATAATAAGCGCCTGCCGCCGTTTTCTGCATATAAATCCGGGCCTTCGGATGGCTGCGGGCAAAGGTCAGAACCCCTCCCGTATGATCATAGTGCCCGTGACTGAGAAAAACCGTATCCACATCCGCAAGATCCACCCCAAGCGCTTTGGCATTCTCCCATGTTCGATCCGATGCCCCGGTATCTGCCAGAATCTTGTGGTGTTTTGTCTCAATGTAAAGACTCAGCCCGTGTTCCGCATATACGTCCTGCTCTCCCCTTGTATCTTCCATTAAAATCACAATTTTCATAATCCTTTTATCCTCTGATTATTTTCATATTTTTTCGGATTTCCAACGTTCCTTTCGTTTTTCAGGAACCTGCAATAACCTCACCCTTTGCTTTTGCATCATCCAGAATCACTTCTCCCACGTCCGGCACTGTAATCCGCCCAGAAAGCGGGTTTTTGATGTTCACAGTCATCCAAAATTTCCTCCCTGCTGCTTATCAGGCAAAACAGCCGCCTGGCAAAATCCCTGCATCACAAAGCTGTTGCCTTCTCTTATTATAGAAAACAAAATTAATAATAGCAAATACTTATATATTAAACCAGCAGTTCAATGACATTTATCCATTCCCGCCTTATAATCGTGTCATAAGGACAAGATAGGAAGGAGGCAGATATATCATGAAGATTACATCCGCTTATGCAAATAAAATGCTGAAAAGTCTGACAGAGGATAAAGACTACTGGACCGCCAGGGAGCTGTCCTCCAATACTTACGTTGCTGCAGCAGGGGAGGAGCCGGTGATCCCGGACTATGACTATGCAGCCATAGCTGCCACCATCGAAGCAATTGACCAAAAAATCGTTAAAATCAAACACGCCCTGAATCTGGCCAATGCCACTGCAAAAATTATGGTCGGTAATACAGAAATGAGCGTAGACAGTATCCTGGTTCGAATGGCCCAGCTGAACTGCCGGAAATCTGTTCTGGACATGATGCGCAAACGTCTCCCCAAAACAAGAGAAAATTCTCATTCCTATACATCCAGAAATGCCGTACCGGAGTACCGCTATATCAATTATGATCTGGAGCTGGTAAAGCAGGACTATGAACGTATTTCCCGCGAAATCATGGAAATGCAGATTGCTCTGGACCGCTACAACCAGACAGCTCTCTTTGAGGTGGAGCTTTAAATACCTTTCCGTACAGGATTTTTTTATCTGATTTTAAGGAAGTGTTCCTTGTTCAGCGATATGGATCAATGTGTTATTTATTATTTTTTATCCGTTTTTGTTCATGAAAAAAGAAGCAAATGATAAAAGAACATATACAAATTTATTTTCATTCAATCCTGTAAAAAACCTGTGAGCGATCACATTGATGCTGAGGTACGGTTTTAAGCATAAGAGGGAAGGGCTCCTCTTTTCGATATTTCTTATTTCGAGGCGCAGGAGGAGACCAGTTTAATTTCTTTATTTTTCTTTTCCAAAAATCCTACTGTCATGCTTCCTCCTTGGAATTTCCTGATAGTTGAGTTCTTTTCTCTCGTTACAAAAACTCAGCCTGCTCTTTCAAAGCATTCTCATAATATCCAAGCGTTTCCCTGTCAAAGCACACCATCCGTACCTCCATATCCGGATGAGCCTTCAAAAACTCCTGAATGGCGCTCACTGCTATTCCGGATGCTTTCTCCAACGGGAAACGGTAAATCCCTGTGCTGATAGAGGGAAACGCCACGCTCCGGCAGCCGTTCTCCGCCGCAAGTTTCAGACAGCTTTCGTAGCAGTTTCTCAAAAGCCTTTCCTCGTTCCTGGTTCCTCCGTTCCAAATCGGTCCGGGCGTGTGAATCACATATTTTGCCGGAAGCCGATAACCCTTTGTGATTTTGGCCTGTCCTGTTTTGCAGCCGTGAAGTGTCCGGCACTCTGCCAGAAGCTCCGACCCCGCTGCCCGGTGAATGGCGCCATCCACGCCGCCTCCCCCCAGAAGGCTTGTGTTTGCAGCGTTCACAATGGCGTCCACCGTTTCCTTTGTAATGTCACCTAAAATGATCCTGAACATTTTGTCACCTTCCTTGTTAAGACTTAATCCGTTCAGTCACAGTCTTCCGGTTTCTTCCCCGTTTTTCTTCAGTATACCATGTTTTAACAAAAAAGAAATCTCCCCCCAGCCTGTTTTCTCCCTAAATGGCTGAAAGAAGATTTCTTCTTTTTTAATTTGCAAATAATAATTGACAACCAATGTTCGATTCTATTTCAAATAGAAACAAGAATTTTATAACCGAAATATATCTCTAAAATCAATTATATTATTTTATCCAAGATGGAATTTCCTATGGTTCCCTCTGGCATGGCAATTCCAAAATTTTCCGCAATTGTAGCACCTACGGCTCCAAAGGAATCAGCCTCCTCCAGTTTTCCAAACCCATTTAATCCCTTTGCATAAATCAAAAGCGGAACCTGCTCCCTGGTATGATCGGTACCCTTGTATGTTGGATCATTTCCATGGTCAGCTGTAATCATCAACAAATCATCTTCCCTGAGACAATCTAATACCTGCCCCAGTTTTTCATCAAATCGTTCCGTCTCCTTTGCGTAGCCTTCCGGATTTCTTCGATGTCCCCATAAAGCATCAAAGTCTACCAGATTAATAAAGCACAGCCCCTCAAAGTCTTTGTTTACCACTATGTCTGCAGTCTGCTCCATACCATGAACCGAACTATCAGAATGGTAAGCTTCTGTGATTCCCTCTCCATTGAAAATATCACATATTTTTCCTATGGAAATAACCGAGAATCCGTGTTCCTTCAATGCATCCAGGACTGTTTTTCCAGTTGGACTTAACGCATAATCGTGTCGGTTGCTGGTTCGTTTAAATTCCCCCTTTTTTTTGCCCACATAAGGTCTGGCAATGATACGGCCAACCCTCCACTCATCTTTTAATGTAATTTCTCTAGCAATTTCACAACAACGGTACAGTTCATCCAGTCCAAAGGTTTCCTCGTTTCCGCAAATCTGTAAAACAGAATCTGCAGAAGTATACACGATCATATGTCCCGTTGCAATTTCTTCCTCAGCCAGTTCATCTAGAATTTCGGTTCCACTGGAACTCTTATTACCAATAATTTTACGTCCAGTACGTCTTTCTAGCTCCTCAATCAGTTCTGGCGGAAATCCGTTTTCTGTAAAGGTTACAAATGGAGTTGTTGTCTTAACTCCCATCAGTTCCCAATGTCCTGTCATCGTGTCCTTGCCTTTGCTCTTTTCATTCAGAACTGTGTAATAGCCAATGGGCTTTTCTGCCGGCTCCACTCCCTTTAAGGGATGAAGATTGGCCAGTCCCAGTTTTTGGAGATTGGGAATCTTCCAATGCTCCACATATTCGGCAATATGCCCCATGGTATCGGCTCCCTGATCTCCGTAATCACCGGCATCTCTGGCATTTCCTGCTCCAAAAGAATCCATGACAATTACAAACACCCGTTTAAATTTTTTCATAGCCTTTTCCTCCAATTATCTGGTTGTCGGCTCCATATCAATTGCTTTTACCGGGCAAACAATCTGGCAAAGTCCACATCCAGTACATTTTTCTGTATTTACCAATGCTTTCTTTTTGTCCTTATCCAGTGAAATGGCCTGTTTTCCTCCATCCAGACAAGAGGTCATACATCTTCCACATCCAACACAGGTCTCCTCGTTCACCTTTGCTGCCAGCTGTTGTTTTAATGATAAGTTTCTTGCTGCAGGTGCCATATGCTCTAAAGAATATCCCCTAAACTCTGCAATAGACTGGTATCCCTTTTCTTCCATAAATTTTTGCAGATAAGCTATCATTGATTTAATAATACCATATCCATGATACATTACTGCTGTTGCACTCTGGAGTGTATCAGCTCCCAGCAGAAGATATTCCAATGCATCCTGTCCATTGCAAATTCCACCAACTGCAGAAATATCAAATTTCTGTTCTTTTGCTGCCTTAGCAATCTTGTAAATACAGTGCTGTGCCATAGGTTTAATAAACGCCCCGGATAATCCCATAGGAGCACTCTGTCCCATTACGTCCGGAATATGTACCATGGTATCCGGATTGATGGGACCGATCCCGTGAATGGAATTGATACCGGTAACTGCGTCCGCTCCCGCCTCTGCTGCATACCTTGCCATCTGCCCTACATCATTAACATGAATTGATAGCTTGGCAATCACCGGAATCCGGATTACTTCCTTCACCCAACGAATTACCTGCTGCATCAGTTCTTTATCCTGACAGATCATCACGCCAGCTTCGCTATCAATACAGGAAAGACACAGTTCCAGTGCATCTGCACCGGCATCTTCTGCTTTTTTCGCAAGCGTTTTCCACTCGTCTTCCAGATACTGAGCTTTTATGCTGATAATCAGCATTTTCTCCGGATATTTTTTCTTTACCTGTTCAAAATCCGCAAATGCAGCATCTACGGTCTTATCCATCACAAAATCAATGTTTCCCATTCCGGTAACACCCTTTATGCCAGTTGTAGAAACAGGCAGCATTCGCGGAGACAGGCTTACGTTCATCTCATCCTGCAAATAAGAGATACTTTTCGTAACTGCTCCTGCCCAGCCCATTTCAAATGCCCTGCCAATCATAGCTCCTGTCGCACTGACTGGAGATGACCCTAGCAAAAATGGGTTTTCACAGCGGAACCCACAATAATTTGTTTCCATATTTAATGCCATGTTATTTTCCTCCGTCCTAATTTACGCTCCCAACAGCTTTCCCCATCCACGGAAAGACAGATTATCCAGACCGGATAACTGCAGTCCCTCCCGGACTGCCGCTGTTACAGAATCGAATACAATGGCTCCTGTCTGCCGTTCAATCTCTTCCGCTCTCCATGCTGCTGCCAGGTTAGTACATACCACTGCAATCCCTTCTCCGGCTGCAGCATGGGTGCTACAGCATAACTGTTCTAACTGTTCCTGTGTTACACTTCCAATCTCAGTGTTCTCTGTAATTCCAAGGCCTGTTATATCTATCGGTTTTAACTCAAGCTTTTGATATTCTCTTATAATTGCATCATTCATTTCTTTAATATAAGGAGTAATCAAATGAAGACGACTTATACCAAAATCTTTATAGCTGTGAACCATCCCCAAGGAAGCTGTTCCCATAGGAATTCCTGTCTCTTTTTCAATCTCTTGGCACATTTTCCGGTCTCTGTCAACTCCCAGCCAGCTTCCTGCCGTACCATTCCAAACAATTGCATCCACTTTAGCCTGGGCCAGCTGCTTTGCTGCCAGAAGCATAGCATCTATCTCAAATTGCCTGTCAGAATCTCTGTCCATTGATACCCGAACTACCGGAAGTCTGGAATAGTGTACTGTCACAATATCCTCCATTCCCGCAAAAATGCGGTTACAAATTGGTTCTACAACTGTATTGGAAGATGGAACAATCATCCCTATCCGTTTTGGCACAGAAATCGTCCCAGTTGTTGCCTTATCTGTACTCATGGATTCTACGCCTCCATACGGTAATCAATGCCTGTTTTTTTCTGTACCAATTTTAAAATTCTATCCGTCGCATTATTGGCATCTTCTATAATCTGATTTAAATCTCCTGCTAAGAATATACCATTTTCAATCAGAACTTTTCCATTTACAATAGTCGTATCTGCCAGATGATTATTTCCGCAGTATAAAAGAGCACCTCTTGGATCTGTAAGAGCTCCCGCATACCCCGGCTGCATCATAGAAAACAGAACAATATCTGCTGCCATTCCTTCTTTCAGCATTCCTATATCTTCACGGTTCAAACATTTTGCACCATTTACTGTAGCCATTTCAAAAACTTCTTTTGCATTGATCCATCGCTCCGGACCATAGCCAGGGTGACCTCCCTCAATACGGTGAACATATAACATCGTTCTCAATTCACCTAACATATCTCCACTGTCATTGCTTGCCCCGCCATCTACACCGATACTGACCGGAATTCCCCGGTCTCTTGCCTCTAATGCTGGTGCCACCGGATATCCTAGACGCATATGGCACGACGGAGACTGAGTAACTGAAGCCCCATTTCTAGCTACAATATCTAACTCTTCAGCATTGTGACGGCTAATATGAGCAAAGGATACATTTTTGTCCATCCATCCAATTTCTTCCAACCACTGGTGTGGACGTTTTCCATAAAGTTCCCCACACTTTTTAATCTCATCTGGTCTTGGGTGAAGATGGGTATGGCAAAGTCCCTGATACTTATCTGCCATTGCCTTCAATTCCCGCATGAATTCCGGGTTTTCAAATACAACCGTCGTTGGTCCCAATCCTACACGACTCATAGAAAATGGACTGTTATCATGATATTTCTGGAATGTTTTGTCACAAATATCTATAATCTCATCATAAGACTCAACCAGTTCTCCTGCGTCAATACCCAAACGTTCTTTCATCTCAATAGGTAAATTTCCCTCCATAACTGGCATGCAGCCACGGAATCCATGGAAACGCAATCCCATTTCTTTTACTGCCTCAAACTCTGCATCCATTAATTCATGTTTTCCATGGGGGAAGAAATACATAAAGTCCATAGAAGTAGTACAACCAGTCATAAGAAGTTCTGCACAAGCCAGACGAGCTGCTGCCTTTACATCTTCTTTCTCCATATTTTCCCATGCTCCGTAAGAATACAGCAGCCATCCCAGAAGGTTTCCCTTCTGCATAATAGGGATATTTCTTGTAATATTCTGATAGAAATGATGATGTGTATTGACAAATCCCGGAAGAGCCAGTTTTCCTGAACCGTCAATTATTTTTACATTCTTTTCTGGCACATCCAGATTAAATCCAATTTTCTTTATCACATTTCCTTCTATATAAATATCTGCATGCTCTAAAAATCTGTCCTGTTCATCCATGCAGTAAAGATACCGGATATTTTTTATCAGTAGTCGTTCCATCCGTTACCTCCCAAGTTTTTTGTCTTCTTCAATCAAAATCCGCAGTCCTTCTATCGCGGTCTCCATTGCCGCCTGTAAATTTACCTTTTTATAGGCCATGATCCCAGAAGCCCTGCAATTGCGAATGGAAGAAATTACAAAAATAGCTGCTGCTTCCATTTCAGAACACATTACATTGGAACGCTCCCATGCCTGCCAACGCTGCTTTACATACTCACTGTTTGGCATATTTTCCGGTTCGATCTCGCCATAAAAAGCATCTTTTGAGTGCGTAATTCCTTCTGCGAAATTATACCCCAGTTTCTTTGCTGCTCTTGCAAGAGCATCTACTACATAACGATCTGCTACTGCCGGATATGCTAATGGAACATAAGAAATCGTAGTTCCCTCATCCCTCACTGCCGCTGTATTAATCACTCCGTTTAAAGACATGTCCTGAGATTTTGGACACACACGTCCAGAAGTTCCCACCCGAATAAAAGTATCGGCACCGCAGCGTATTAATTCTTCTACTACAATGGCGGTAGAAGGGCTTCCCATACCAGTAGAAGTCACAGAAACCTTTTCTCCGTTTAAGGTTCCGGTCCAAGTCTTACATTCTCTGTTGTGAGCTACTAACTTGGCATCATCAAACATGGATGCAATAACATCGGTACGGAATGGATCTCCTGGAAGGAGTACATAGCGTCCTACATCCCCTTCTTTACAATGAATATGATACTGTTTTCCATCTTCTGTTAAAAAAGGCATAATCTTTCCTCCTGTCAAACGTCAATATAAATGTAAGTTCTGAATTATCTTGCACCCTTATCATAAGGAACACCGGATGCCTTGGGTGCCTGAGATCCCTTAGTGTTTAAAGTAAGAACAATCAAAGTTGCCAAATACGGAATCATCTTATACACGCTACTTGGAATTCCCAAATTTGCCAATACCGGTATTCCAGAATATGCAGATGAAATAGTCTTCATCATTCCGAAAAACAACGCTGCAAGAAAAATTTTCCCTGGCTTCCACTGACCAAAAATCAATACTGCCAATGCCAGGAATCCGTAACCGGATACAGAAGCATTAAAACTGGTAGATGTCGGAATTACATATACAAGTCCTCCAATTCCGGCTAAAGCTCCAGAAATCAAAACTCCCATATAACGCATTTTGTAAACACTGATTCCCACTGAAGCCGCTGCCTGAGGATGTTCTCCACAAGACCGGAGCCTGAGTCCAAACTTCGTTTTATACAACACCACATAGGAAATAACCAAGATCAAAATTCCTAAATATGTAGTAATATACGCATTCTGAAAAAACAAACCGCCAATGATAGGAATATCTCCTAAAACCGGAACTTTTTCAATCCGAAACTGATTTTCAAAAGGAATCTGCTGTACATTACGAATAACTCTTGCTACAAAAATTGCAAACGCCGGGGCAAACATATTGATTGCTGTACCGCTGATACTCTGATTTGCCTTCATATTAATTGATGCGTATGCGTGAACTAAAGAAATCAGCATACCTGTTACCATAGAAATAACTAAGGCAATTAGCAGAATCGGCTGTCCAGGCAGCACTCCCTGGAACAGATTAATAAATAAAATTCCAGTAAAACCGCCCAGTACCATAATTCCTTCCAAAGCAATGTTAATTACACCACTTCGCTCGCAAAACATTCCTCCAAGTGCAACAATCAGAAGAGGAATTGAAAACAACATCATTTGTTGAACTAAAAAATATACCAGACTCATGTTACTTCTCCTCTCACACTGATTTTTTTACTGTATCTGATTTCTTTCTGTCGAATATTTTTTTGATAACTCCACGGAACACTAACGCAAATGCACTGAAATAAATGATAACTGAAATGATAATGTCAATTACCTCTGGTACAAAGTTGTACAACTGCATCTGATCACCGCCAACTCTTAGGTATGCAAAAAAGATACCGGAAAAAATAATTCCTATCGGATTATTCATTGCCAAAAGAGCAACTGCAATACCATTAAAACCTTCTGCAGCCAGTGTATCGACTACCTGTATTCCATTTCCAGAACCTGCCAGATATAAAAGTCCGCCGCCAAGACCGGCAAGCGCACCTGCAATTGCCATAGAAAGAATTACATTTTTCTTCTCATTCATACCTGCATAACGTCCTGCTTCACTGTTAAAACCACAAGCTTTTAACTCATATCCAAATACTGTTTTCTGGAGAATTACCCAAATCACAATACCGGCCAGAATTGCAATAAAAATACCGGCGTTTGCGCTAGATGGACGGTTGTTGTAGCAAAAGATCTTATCCAGTCCCATTTTGGGAAGAATTGCATCAGGATCTACCGGAAGAGACTGGCTCTGCAATGGATCATAGATGAATCCACTTACAAGAGCATTAACCGTATACATACCAATGTAGTTCATCATAATACAGCCGATTACCACATTTACGTTTCTCGTTGCTTTTAATATACCCGGAACCATTCCCCATAAAGCACCTGCAAAAATCGATGCCAGAAGAGCCACAATCCAGTGAGTTGATCCCGGCAGAAAGGTAAATCGCACACCAACAAAGACTGCTGCAAATGCACCTACAATAAACTGTCCGGCCGCACC
>ENA-UONQ01003059-UONQ01003059.1-human-gut-metagenome-genome-assembly--contig:-CS26-NODE-3059-length-10080-cov-4.129277_pt1 | contig 10080 bp, 8 predicted proteins | sample MGYA00242460_ERZ724007 | MGnify/ENA metagenome assembly ERZ724007
TTCTGTAGGCCCTCCCCGGAACTTCGGACCCTTTCGTGCTATTCCCTTAAATTGCTATATTATGATATAATTAGGCCAGATAGAATGAGGAAGATGTGTATGAATACAGAAAGAATTTTACTGGTGGATGATGAGCGTGCCATCCGCCTGGCAGTGCGCACGGCCCTGACCCGGGAGGGGATGCAGGTGACAGAGGCTTCTGATGGAAGTGAGGCGTTGGAGCTTCTGAAAAAGCAGCAGTTCCATCTGGTGATCCTGGATGTGATGATGGAGCATGTGGGCGGTTATGAGGTACTGCAGGCCATGCGGGCGGCGGGGGATCATACGCCGGTCATGATGCTGTCGGGCAAATCTGACGAGATGGACCAGGTACTGGGACTTGGTTTTGGAGCAGACAGCTATCTTACCAAGCCATTCCACACGGCGGTTTTGATCCAGACAGCGAAAGCCCTGATACGCCGCAGCCAGATCTACAGTCAGGGCGGCGCGGAGAGCGGAATCCGGAAAGGTCCGTTTACGGTAGATACCCTGAAAATGGAGTGCCTGAAAAATGGAGAACCGCTGAATTTTACGGCGCGGGAAATGACGTTGTTCCGGTTCCTGATGGAGCATCCGGGACAGGTATTTACAAAAGAACAGCTTTACATCCAGGTCTGGAATGAGGCCGTGGTGGACGATAATACCATCACGGTTTATGTGAAGCGGATACGGAACAAGATTGAGGATGATCCGAAGCAGCCGCAGTATCTGAAGACGGTGCGCGGAATCGGATATGTGCTGAGTGTGTGAGTACGCGGGTAGGCATTTTCTGAACTGAAAATGCCGTATGATATCGTGGTGGCAGCAGATTTTGCCGATTTGGAATGCGAAGCATCGGCAAAATCCGTTGCTGTTTGCGCAACGCGTGAACAGTAACGCGTGAACAGTAACGTGTGTGAATCAGGATCGGACTGAAATACACGGATGTGGCTTAACATTTCAGGGGATGCAGGAAGAAAGGAAAGACGAAGGATGCAGAAATTCCGAAGAATCGTCAGAAAGCGGAAAACAGAGCTTACGGCAGCATGCCTGCTGCTGCTTTTGTCACTGGCCATGGCATTTGCAGGTTCCTGGTTTTACCGTCAGTACCGGAAACAGGTGATCCAGACGGAGGAAAGCCAGCTCTTAACGATGGCCGGATGAGCAGTTAAAACAGATTGACCTGTTTTATGCGCAGGAGGCGGATTCTGAGAATAACATGCCGCCGGAGGATATTGAGACCCGGACCGCGTATTTTCTGAAGGAAAACGGAGGCCTATATAACTGGATTACAGTAACGAAACCGGATGGGACAAGCCTGCGGTACGAGTCGGGGAAAGAAGCAGTTCGGGAGCAGGCAGAAGAAGCTATCCAGCAAGGCAAAAATCAGCTTCCGGATCAGCCCTCCCGGATTTTTGGCAAGGCAATTTCCGACCAGACCGGCTGGTATGAACTTTATATCCGGAAGGAGGCTTCTTCGGAGAACGGAATCTGTATACTGACCTTTGCAATGAATTTGGAAACCATCTATCAAAAGATCATTGCTCCGGTCAAAATCGGAAGAGACGGTTATTCCAGTGTCAAAGATCAGAACATGTGCATCATCATGCATCACGCCAAGGATCAGATTGGTCTGGAGGCATTTGATGACCGTATGAAAAAATACCCGGAGCTGGATCTGACCAGCATGAATGACTGGATTAAAAAGCAGGCGCAGGACACCTCCGGTACCGGTGTGATCGACACCTATGTCTGGGATGATCCGGGGCTTTCCAGAGTACAGCGCGTGGTGGCATTCCAGTCCATTTACATTCAGGGAGAGCGCTGGATCGTCAATTCCACGATTCCGGTGCAGGAACTTTCCAGGCCGCTGGACAGTATGATGACCATGCTGACCGGCGCAGTACTTCTGTATATCCTGCTCTTGGTTGTAGCTACGGTCATTCTGTTGAAAAACCGTTTTCTGGCGGAAACTCAGCAGAAGGAAATCACCTATTTAAAAGAGATCAATCAGGGCATGGAGATGCTGGCACAGAAAAACAATGAAATCCGGCATTACCAGCGGATCCAGTCCCTCGGCATGATGGCCAGCCATATTGCCCATGAGTTCAATAATTACATGACCCCCGTGCTGATCTATGCGGAGCTTCTGGAAAATGACGATTCCATTTCAGCAGAAAATCAGGAAATGATCCATGAAATTACGGAAGCAGTGGATAAGGCATCGAACCTTTCTAGAGAGCTGCTGGCATTTTCCAGGCAGGACACCGGCGTGCGCCTGGAGCTGCTGAATTTTACGGAAGAGGTGGAGCATGCGGTTTCTGTTGTGAGGCAGCTGGCTCCGGCTGCGATCACGGTAAAAACGGAACTCACAAAAGAACCGCTTTATGCGTTGGGACGAAAACGTATGGCAGAGCATATTCTGATGAACCTCTGCAAAAATGCGTTTCAGGCCATGGAAAAAACGGAACGAAAAGAGCTTTGGATCTGTCTGTGCGCGAAAGATTCCGACACAATCTGCCTGCAGGTTTCCGACACGGGCTGTGGCATCGGGGATGATGCCATGCAGAAAATTTTTGAACCGTTTTACACCACAAAAGGTTCCAGACAGGGAACCGGGCTTGGTCTTTCTGTGGTTCAGAATATCGTCACATCCGTTGGCGGAAGCATCCGGGTGGAGAGCGGGGCAGATGCCGGAACGACCTTTATTCTGGAAATCCCCCAGAGCCGATCTGAGACAGAAAAGGACAGCCGAAAACGCTTAAAACAGGTACGAAGGATTGCCATTGTCTCCCGGGAAGCGTCGGAAAAAAGCTGGAAAGGATTATCAGCAGAAAAGCAGAAAATAGTAGACCTGTATGTACATCCGGCAGCACTGATTGACCGGATCCAGAAAAATCCGGATGCATATGAGCTGGTGATCGCGGAGTATACGCTTCCAACTATGAACGGCATTGAGCTGTGTGAGGTCATCCGCCGCATTAACCCGGAAATCCGCCTGATCCTTATTGCGGAGCAGAGCGGACCTGATTTTGAGTGGTATTTAAACAACGGCATGATCGACCGGTTTATGCTAAAAGCAGAGTTTCGGGAAGAATTTGCGGAGCTGCTGGTGTAGGTGATAAGGCTGCGCGGTGTTAAAAAGCATCTTGACATCCGCACGGTTTTTGGTATATGATGAATTTAATAAAGGGGAGTAACCTACGCTGGTAATCTGCGTTTGTGATGTCGTCAGTACGATGGAAGCATCCGGTGTCACAAAGAAACGGTGAGACTTTTATTGCATTATTATTGTGCAATAAAGGTCTCTTTTTTATTGAAAAACCTTCATTGCATAAGAAATACAGTGGACATATGCTTAGACAGAGGAGGCAGAAGTGATGAAAGAATTTTATCAGCAAACGGTGAAAGAGGTTCTGGACCGTGTGGAAAGCAGAGAGACAGGCCTCACCAGTGAGCAGGCAGAAAAATCCCGGGAAAGGTGTGGCTGGAATGAACTTGCAGAGGGGAAAAAGAAAAGTATCCCGCAGATTTTCCTGGAACAGTATAAGGATTTTCTGGTACTGATCTTAATTGCATCGGCCATTATATCCGGTATGCTTGGCGATGAGGAAAGCGCGGCCGTGATCTTGATCGTGATCACGATCAATGCGATCCTGGGCACTGTGCAGACCATAAAAGCGGAGCAGTCTCTGCAGAGCTTAAAGAAGCTTGCAGGACCGCAGGCCAAGGTACTGCGCGATGGTTCCACGATCCAGCTTCCGGCAAGAGAGCTGGTGGTTGGAGACGTGATCCTGGTGGAAGCAGGCGACATGATCCCGGCGGACGCAAGGCTGATTGAAAATGCAAGTCTTAAGGTTGATGAGAGTGCTCTTACCGGAGAGAGCCTTGCGGTCGAAAAGAGCTTAGAGGCTATTTTGGCAGAGGCTCCGCTGGGAGATCGAACCAATATGCTCTTTTCCGGCAGCTTTGTGACATATGGACGCGGAAAGGCGGTAGTAACGGACATAGGAATGCAGACGGAGGTTGGAAAGATTGCAGGACTTTTGAAGTCAACTTCCGAAAAGCAGACTCCGTTACAGGTGAGCCTGGAAGAGTTTGGAAAGAAATTATCCGTTTTGATCCTGGTATTCTGCGGGATGTTATTTGCGATCAATGTATTTCGCGGTGAAAAGATCAGCAGTGCATTCATGTTTGCCGTAGCACTGGCGGTTGCGGCAATTCCGGAAGCGTTAAGCTCGATCGTAACCATTGTCCTTTCTTTCGGAACACAGAAGATGGCAAAGGAGCATGCGATCATCCGAAAACTGCAGGCAGTGGAAGGTCTTGGAAGTGTTTCCGTTATCTGCTCGGATAAAACAGGAACACTGACACAGAATAAAATGACGGTTGAGGATTACTATGTAGAAGGAAAACGGATCCCGGCAGCAGAGATTGACATAGCAGATCCGGCACAGAACTATCTTCTGGAGTGCAGTATTTTATGTAATGATTCGACGAATGAAAACGGAGTAGAGATCGGGGATCCGACAGAAACCGCATTGATCAATTTGGGAAGCCGGTACGGAATCGAGGCCGCAAGCGTACGAAACCGCTATCCGAGGGAAGGAGAGCTTCCGTTTGACAGTGACCGCAAGATGATGTCAACACTTCACAGGATAAACGGTGAAAACCGGATGATCGTAAAAGGAGCAGTCGACCGTCTGCTGGAGCTGACGGAACGGATTTGGACAAAAGACGGAATCCGCGAAATCACAGAAGCAGATAAAGAAACCATACAGCAGCAGAACCGTGATTTTTCAATGGAAGGCCTGCGTGTACTGGCATTCACCTATCGCGAAATTTCAAAGGAGCATGTATTAACAGCAAAGGATGAGGCTCATCTCGTATTTCTTGGCCTCATTGCCATGATGGATCCGCCGAGAGAAGAATCAAAGGCCGCCGTCGCAGAATGCATCAAAGCAGGAATCCGGCCGGTCATGATCACAGGAGATCATAAAATTACGGCAGCGGCCATAGCAAAAAGAATTGGAATCCTGCATGATTTATCGGAAGCCTGCGAGGGTGCGGATATCGAGAAAATGAGTGATGAGGAGCTGAAGGATTTTGTCCCGGATATATCTGTGTATGCAAGGGTTTCCCCGGAGCATAAAATTCGTATCGTCCGTGCATGGCAGGAAAAAGGAATGATCGTTGCAATGACCGGAGACGGTGTGAATGATGCTCCGGCGCTAAAGCAGGCGGACATCGGTGTCGCAATGGGAATCACCGGGACCGAGGTGGCAAAGGATGCTGCCGCCATGGTGCTTACCGATGATAATTTTGCAACCATTGTAAAAGCAGTAGAAAATGGACGAAATTTATATCGAAACATTCAGTATGCGATCCAGTTCCTTTTGTCGGGAAATTTTGGAGCAATTTTAGCGGTTCTGTATGCATCAGTCGCAGGACTTCCGGTTCCGTTCGCACCGGTACACCTGTTGTTTATTAATCTTCTGACGGATAGCCTTCCGGCCATCGCACTTGGCGTGGAGCCTTCTGACAGTGATGTGATGAATGAGAAACCAAGATCTGCGGACGAATCAATACTGACAAAGGATTTCCTTGGCAAAATCGGTCTGGAGGGCTTTGTGATCGGTGCGATGACAATGATCGCATTTTTGACAGGATATCACCAGGATGGCGCACTGCTTGGCAGTACGTATGCTTTCGGAACACTTTGCCTGGCACGCCTGTTCCATGGATTTAACTGTAAGTCGGATCATCCGGTTATCTTTACAAAACGGTTCTTTAACAATCCATGGCTGCAGGGAGCCTTTATGCTCGGCGCAGTACTGATCACCGCAGTATTGACTGTTCCCGGCCTTCATCGTATATTTCAGGTGGAGACTCTCAATCCGGGACAGCTCGGCTGCGTATATCTGTATGCCTTTGCCAGTCTTCCGATCATTCAGCTGCTGAAGTGGATTCGTACGAAATTAGGAAAAAGTGGAGAAAGATAATGGATTTCAGTAAACTATCTGTGAAAAAAATTCGGGAACTGATCATTTTCACAGCACTGCTGGCAGCTGCGTTGTGGAAATTTGAAGTTGTGATCGATGTGCTGAAAACAATATGGGGGATCCTATTCCCCTTTGCACTGGGAGGCGCAATTGCTTTTGTCATCAACGTGCCGATGAGCTTTCTGGAAAAGATGATCTTTGGGAAGATCAAAGCCGGAAAGAAAAAAAGTAAAAAGCTTGCCAGACCGGTAAGCCTTCTTCTGACTATGATACTGGCTGTCGGTGTCATGGTACTGGTGATGTTTGGCGTGATCCCGCAGCTCACCCGGACTATGGGAACTCTGATGATGAGCATTGCTGATTTTATTCCGCAGATGCAAGGCTGGATTCGGGATTTTTCACATAATAACCAGGATATTATGAATTATGTAAATCAGATCCAGTTTCAGCCAGATCAGGCCATTCAGTGGGGGATCAGCATTCTTGGAAGCGGAGCGGGAAATATGATGAGCACGACCATGTCAGCAGTGAGCTCGATCGTCAGCGGACTTGCCACCTTTTTCATTGCGTTTTCCTTTGCCTGCTATATTCTTTTTCAGAAAGAACAATTGCACATACAGATAAGAAAGGTATGTTTTGCGTTTCTTTCCAAACAGAAAGCAAATGCACTCCTTAAAATTTGTTCCCTGATTTATCGGACATTTGCCAATTTCCTTACAGGACAGTGCTTAGAGGCTGTGATCCTCGGAAGCATGTTTGCCGTCACGTTAAGCATTTTGAAAATGCCCTATGCACTGCTGATCGGAACCGTAATCGCCTTTACTGCATTGATCCCAATCTTTGGCGCGTTTATCGGATGCGCATTGGGCTGTTTTCTGATTTTTATGGTAAGTCCGAAACAGGCAATGCTGTTTATCCTTGTATTTCTGCTGCTTCAGCAGATTGAAGGGAATCTGATCTATCCGCATGTGGTCGGAGGTTCCGTCGGACTTCCGTCCATCTGGGTCCTTGCTGCAGTTACCATCGGCGGAAATCTTATGGGAATTGCGGGGATGCTCATCTTTATTCCGCTTGTCTCCGTTTGTTATACTGTTTTCAGGGAAGTTGTGTATCTGCGCCTGAAGGAAAAGCATATAAAACGGGTGACAACGACAGCGGTGGAAGAATATACTGCACAGGAATGGATGGCTGTGGAAAAGAAATTGCAGGAAGGAGCAGCGAAATGACAAACAAAATGGAATCCCATAAGGAAAAAGCAGGATACTATATTTTGGACACCTGTACCCGCTGTGGGCGATGCGCTCAGAAATGCCCGCTTCATGCTCTGGTGCCGCGCCAGGGACATTACCGGATCGATTTACGTTTTTGCGATGGCTGCGGAATCTGTTATGAGATCTGTCCGATCGGGGCGGTGGCCATCCATATGGATTTTGATCCGCAGATATGATAAGATGACGAAGTAATGAAACCATACAGCGTACGAAAGAGAAAGCACATATGACACTGACACAATTAAAATACATTGTAGAGACTGCAGAGGCTGGGACCATCAGCAGGGCGGCGGAGAAGCTGTATATTTCTCAGCCCAGTCTGACGGCGGCCATTCGGGAACTGGAGCATGAGTTTGGCATTACCATCTTCCAGAGGACCAACAAGGGAATTCTGCTGACTTCCGAGGGGGAGGAATTTCTCGGCTATGCCAGACAGGTCATCACCCAGACAAGCCTGATGGAGGAACGTTATTCCGGTGTGGCCCCGGTGCGTCATCAGTTTTGTGTCTCTACCCAGCATTATTCCTTTGCGGTGGAGGCCTTTGTGGAGCTGCTGAAGACTTACGGAGGTGAGACTTACGATTTCCGGATCCGGGAGACCCAGACCTATGAGATCATTGAGGATGTGGCAAAGCTGAAAAGTGAGATTGGGGTGCTCTATTTAAACCAGTTTAACGAGAACGTTCTGCGAAAAACCTTCAAGGAGCATAGTCTGAAATTTGAACGGCTGTTTCTGGCAAAGCCTCATGTGTTTGTCGGATCGGGAAATCCGCTGGCCAAGCGGGAAAAGATCACGCTGCAGGATCTGGAGCCATATCCGAGGCTTTCCTACGAGCAGGGAGATCACAATGCGTTCTATTTTTCCGAGGAGATTTTAAGTACGCTGGAGAGCCGGAAAGACATCCGGGTCTGTGACCGGGCAACATTGTTTAACTTGCTGATCGGCCTGAATGGCTATACCATCTGCAGTGGTGTGATCAATGAAACCCTGAATGGCAGGGACATTGTAGCGGTGCCGCTGGAGGCAGATGATTATATGGAAATCGGATATATCACGCACAAACAGGTGGTGCCGGGGAAATTTGCTGCTCATTATATAGAAGCACTGAAGCGGTTCGCGATAGACTAAAACTATGGCAAACCGCTTTTTTTCGATATTTTACAGGGAATGAAAATGCGGGTATCATAAGAGCCATGAATAGCAGATATGACAGGGGCGGCCAGAGAAGCATGGAATGGCTGCGCACAACATCAGATAAGGAGACAACAACATGAGCAAAAATACCCCGTTTCGTTATGATTATGTAGGAAGCTTTTTAAGACCGGAGCAGTTAAAGAAGGCACGCGCTGAGTATGAGACAGGAACCATCACCGCAGAAGAATTAAAGAAGGCAGAAGACGCAGCCATCACCGACCTGGTGGAGAAGCAGAAGAAAGCTGGTTACCATGTGATCACCGACGGTGAGTTCCGCCGCGCTACCTGGCACCTGGATTTCATGTGGGGATTCAACGGTGTGGGTCACAGCGCCACTGAAGAAGGACTGCCGTTTCACGATGAGGCAGCCAAGATTGATGATACCTTCCTGACCGGAAAGATTTCTGTGGGACATCATCCATTTGTGGAGCATTACAAATTTGTGAAGGCACTGGAGGATGAGAATACCGTAGCAAAGCAGACCATCCCGGCACCGGCCCAGTTTTTCGAGCAGCTGGTAATGCCGATGAATATTGAGGATACCAGAAAGATTTATCCGAATGATGAGGAACTTATTGCAGATCTGGTAGCCGGATACAGAAAAGTCATCGCGGATCTCTATGCGGCAGGCTGCAGAAACATCCAGCTGGATGACTGTACCTGGGGCTGCTTTGTGGACCCGAAGGCAAGAATGTTCTTTGGAACCGATGATGCAGGACTGGAAAAACTGCAGAAGGAATTCCTGGAAATCAACAACCTGGTGATCGAGGGACAGCCGGAGAATCTGGTCATCAACACCCACATCTGCCGCGGAAACTTCCATTCTACCTGGGCCTGCACTGGTGCTTATGACAAGATTGCGGAGCTGGTATTTGGAAAGGAAAACGTCAATGCCCTGTATCTGGAGTTTGACGATGCGCGTTCCGGCGGATTTGAGTGCCTGAAGCATGCTTCCGAAGATAAAAAGGTTGTTCTGGGCCTGATCACAACAAAATCCCCGAAGCTGGAGGATAAGAACGCTGTGATCGCGCGCATCCATGAGGCGGCAAAGTATGTACCGTTAGACCGTCTGTACTTAAGCCCGCAGTGCGGATTCGCTTCCTGCGAGATCGGCAACAAGCTGACCGTGGAAGAGCAGTGGGCAAAATTGAAACTGGTAAAAGAGATTGCAGAGGAAGTGTGGGGGTAAGAAGTAACAGCATATAGCAGATAAAATGTCATGTCTGCATAAAACACAAAATCGGCAGGTCAGTCGCGAAAACTGGTCTGCCGGTTTTTGTGTTCATTCGGTATTTTCTTATGTGAAAGATGATGCTGTCTGCAGATTAGTTTGCAGCAGTGGTTTCCTCAGCAGCTTCCTCGGTGGACTCAGCCTCGTCAGAGGACTCCTCAGCCTCCTCGGAAGACTCCTCAGCCTCAGATGCATCCTCGGACTCAACAGATTCGTCTTTTGCTTCCTCGGAAGATTCCTCAGCCTTGGTGGACTCCTCAACGGTAGTCTCTGCAGCAGTGGTCTCAGCTACAGTAGTCTCTGCAGCAGTGGTCTCCTCTTTGGTGCCGCCGCAAGCGGTGATTCCCATAGCTACCATAGCAG
>ENA-UONQ01003064-UONQ01003064.1-human-gut-metagenome-genome-assembly--contig:-CS26-NODE-3064-length-10057-cov-5.754249_pt1 | contig 10057 bp, 5 predicted proteins | sample MGYA00242460_ERZ724007 | MGnify/ENA metagenome assembly ERZ724007
CTACATCAGGGGGCCTTTTGTCACTGTCCGTTTTTACTGGATCGGTTCATTGGATTCCGCCTGTGCCCGCTTTTCTTTTTCAGCGGAACCATCCGCACGGCGGAAAGGCTCTGCCCCGCAATCGGACCGCAAAGAATACGGCTCCGCTCGCCTATGCGATTCGATTGCGGGGACGTGTGCCTGCGGATGCTGCTTTGACGAAAATGGATGGGAAGATGGCGGACTTTTTTGGGGAAAAAGATAGCTAAAACGGCGAATTCTTTACGAAAAATATACAAGAGCCTGTGAGAAAAACGTGCTATAATGAGTTCGAATAAACAGAGATGTGGGAGACCAGCCCCCGATCCGCCGGCGCGCCCTCCAGGCTGCCGTACGGGTCTGGGGCGTTTTCCCTAGAAGGAGTGTATATGGCACATATCAATTCGGATATTCTGCGCCTCGGCGTGGATGTGGGGTCCACCACCGTCAAAGCAGTGGCCCTGGACCCGGCTGACAACAGCGTACTGTTCACCCGCTATCAGCGGCATAACGCCCATCAGGCGGATACCGTCCGGCAGCTGCTGGAGGAGGCGGCCGGTCACTTTCCCGGCATGCGGTTCCGTATCGGCGTGTGCGGGTCCGGCGGACGGCCCATTGCCGCCGCCCTGGGGGCCTGCTATGTCCAGGAGGTGGTGGCCAACGCGGCGGCAGTCCGGGCCTTGTATCCGGAGGTCCGCACCGCGGTGGAACTGGGCGGACAGGATGCCAAGGTGATCTTCTTCCGCTATGACGAGGCCAGCGGAAAGCTCCAGACCTCCGACATGCGGATGAACGGCAGCTGCGCCGGAGGCACCGGCGCGTTTATCGATGAGATCGCCACGCTGCTGAACGTGCCGGCGGACGAGTTCGAGCAACTGGCTGCCCGCGGGAAGACCGTTTACAGCATCTCCGGCCGCTGCGGCGTGTTTGCCAAGACAGACATCCAGCCCTTGCTGATCCAGGGGGCGGAGCGGGCGGATATCGCGCTTTCCACCTTCCACGCCATCGCCAAGCAGACCATCGGCGGCCTGTCCCAGGGACTGGAGCTGACGGCCCCCATCATCTTTGAGGGCGGCCCGCTGACCTTCAACCCCACGCTGGTGCGGGTGTTTGCGGAGCGGCTGAATCTGGAGGAAAGGGATATCGTTCGACCGGACCACCCGGAGACCATCGTGGCCCGGGGCACCGCCATCGCCATCGACGAGCTGTTCCCCGGACAGGAGGACGCCATGACCCTGGCAGAGGCCATGGAGCGGCTGGACAAGGCCCCGGCCCAGACCGAAGGGCCCTCCGGCACCGGCAGGCCCTTCTTTGCCAGCGACGAGGAGCGGGAGGTCTTTCTCCGCCGCCACCGGGCGGAGCTGCGCCAGCCGGTGGATGCCGCGGAGCGGAAGGTCCTGCGGGGGTACATCGGCATCGACTCCGGCTCTACCACCTCCAAGTTCGTCTTTATAGACGAGAACGAGCAGGTGACGGACACTTTCTACGCCAACAACCAGGGGGAGCCGCTGAAGGTGGTCCGGGAGGGCCTGCTGGCCCTGGCGGAGAAGTATGAGAAGCTGGGCATCCAGCTGGAGGTGCTGGGCCTGGGCACCACCGGCTACGGCGAGCAGATGCTCTCTGCTGCCTTTCACGCCGACTACCACACAGTAGAGACCGTGGCCCACGCCCGGGGCTGCCGCCGCTTCTTCCCGGACGCCACGTTTCTGCTGGACATCGGCGGCCAGGACATGAAGGCCATCTGGCTGAAGGACGGCGTGGTCACGAACATCATGCTGAACGAGGCATGCTCCTCCGGCTGCGGCTCCTTTTTGGAGAACTTCGCCGCCACCCTGGGGATGCCGGTGGACCAGGTGGCGGACGCCGCCTTCCGATCTCAGGCCCCTGCCGAGCTGGGCAGCCGGTGCACTGTGTTCATGAACAGCACCATCATCAACGAGCAGCGCAACGGCAAGCAGCCTGACGACCTGATGGCGGGGCTGTGCCGCTCCATCATCGAGAACGTGTTTACAAAGGTGGTCCGCATCGCCAACGTGGCGGAGCTGGGGGATCGGGTAGTGGTCCAGGGGGGCACCTTCCGGAACTTCGCCGTCCTGCGGGCCCTGGAGGAGTATCTGGGCCGGGACGTGACCCTGGCCCCCTATCCCGGCGAGATGGGCGCTCTGGGTGCGGCTCTCGCGGTGAAGCAGGAGGTGGAGGCCCACGGCTACGCCAACGGCCGCTGCTCCGCCTTCATCGGCTTTGACGCGGTGAAAAACTTCCAATACACCCGGGAGAGCGGTGTACTCTGCCCCCACTGCACCAACCACTGCAGCCGGACGATCCTGCATTTCCCGGACGGTGGCTGCTATGTCACCGGCAACCGGTGCGACCGGGGCGCCGTTGTGATGGAGGCGGCACCTGCCCATAAGGCCCAGGAAGTGCCGGACCTGTTCCGGCTGCGGCAGGAGCTGCTGTTCAAGACATATCCGGTATCCCCCGTGCGGGAGGAGCAGAGCCAGACCGTGGGCCTGCCCCGGGTGCTGGAGTTCTGGGACAGCATGCCCTTCTGGAGTACCTTCTTCCGGGCTCTGGGATATCGGGTGAAGTTCTCCCATCCCAGCAGCCGCAGACAGTATGAGAGCGGACTGCAGTACGTGGCGTCGGACACCATCTGTTTTCCGGCCAAGCTGGTCCACGGCCATGTGCTGGACCTGTCCAAACAGGGCGTAGACCGGATTTTCCTGCCCTATATCCTCCACATGCCCACAGAGAACAAAGGGGAGAAGAGCCCCTACGTCTGCCCGGTCATCATGGGCTACTCCATGGTGGTGCGGAACTTCCAGTCCCCCGGGGAGCACTTCTCCGTGGGCTTTGAGACGCCGGTGTTCCACTGGTTCAGCAAGCAGGACCGGAAGCGGCAGATCTGCCGGTATGCCGTGGAACACTGCGGCGCCACAAAGCGGCAGGCGGAGGCCGCTTACCGTCAGGCGGAGACGGCCATCCTCTCTTTCCGCCATCAGCTGGTGGAGGAGGGAAAGCGGGTCATCGCGGACACCGGAAAGGCGGGCGGTTTCGCCGTGGTGCTGGCGGGACGGCCCTATCACACAGACCCCCTCATCAACCACGACCTGTCCGGGATGTTCACCCGTCGGGGCATCCCGGTGCTGACGGTGGATAGCCTGCCCGGACTGGAGAAGGCGGACCTGCGCCGGTCCCGTGTGGAGATCACCAATGACTTCCACGCCCGGATGCTCTCCGGCGCCATGGTGACAGCGGAGCAGCCCTGCCTGGAGTACGTGCAGATCGTCAGCTTTGGCTGCGGCCATGATGCCATTTTGTCCGATGAGATCATCCGCCTGCTGGGGGAGGGCAGCGGCAAGCCGCCCCTGATCCTGAAGGTGGATGAGAGCGAGGCCGCCGGGTCTCTCGGCATCCGGGTCCAGTCCTTTATTGAGACGGTACAGCTGCGCCGCTCTGCCCAGGCGGAGCAGGCGGCCTGCCGCCTGCCGGAGCCCTACGCGGTGAAGTACCGCAAGGAGGACCGGAAGCTGCGGACTGTGCTGGTGCCAAATATCTCCGCCCCGGTGTCCACTCTTCTCACGGCCTTGATGGACCGGGAGGGTATTCGGGCGGTGAGCCTGCCGGTGGGCGGCGTGGAGCAGATCCGGGTGGGGAAGAAGTACACCCACAATGACATCTGCTTCCCCTGTCAGATGGTCATCGGCGAGCTGATCGACGCCCTGCAGAAGGGAAACTATCCGGAGGACTCCGTGGCCGTGGGCATGGCCAAGCTCAGCTGCGACTGCCGGATGGCCAATTACACCGCGATTCTGCGCAAGGCGCTGGACAGCGCCGGATTTGAAAACGTCCCCATCCTCACCACAGACCCTGGCGACACCAAGGGTATCCACCCCGGCGTGTCCATGCTGGGGGCCCGGTCTGTGCTGCTGGCGGCGTGGGCCTTCTCCATGCTGGACATTCTGGAGGAGCTGTGCCGGAAGATCCGCCCCTATGAGACGGCGGCAGGCGAGACGAACCGCGTGTTCAGCGAATGTGTGGAGTGGATTGCCGCCGCATCCAAGCAGGGGCTGGGCAAGATGATCGGTGCCTTCCGGCGGGCCATCGAGGCATTCCGGGGGCTCCGCTATGACCGCTCCCGCCGCAAGCCCCGGGTGCTGGTCACCGGCGAGCTGCTGGTGAACTTTCATCCCGGCACCAACTTCCACGTGGAGGAGTACCTGGAACGCAACGACATGGAGGTCATCCTGCCCCGCATCACCTACCAGTTCCGCAAGGACTTCCAGGCGGCCATCAGCGAGATCCGGGACTTCGGTGCCCATCTGGCGCCCTATCCCTTCGCCCTGGACGGCGCCGTGGAGTTCATCCAGCGGTTTTTGGAGCGCATTGCCCGGTCCCATCCCCTGTATCACCCGGCGGCCCGGCCTCAGGACCTGTACAGTGACGTGGAGCACTTCATCCCCAAGACCCTCACCTGCGGCGAGGGCTGGCTGATGGCGGGCGAGATCGCCCACTACGCCCACCAGGGGGTCCGGTCCTTCATCATCCTCCAGCCCTTTGGGTGCCTGCCCAACCACGTGTGCGGCCGGGGCGTCACCAAGCGGCTCAAGGAGGAGTTCCCCGGCGTGCAGATCCTGCCCCTGGACCTGGATCCGGACACCAGCTACGCCAATGTGGAGAACCGGCTCCAGATGCTCATCATGAATCAGACCGCGGAGGCGGAGCATTCCGCAGCTAGTGTGGAACCGGCACCCCAAAAGACCCGGGGCGGTTCGCCCCGTCCGGCGCTGTCCTCTACATAAGCGCGGGCGTCGGCTGTATTTTCAGACTCCGGAGAGGAATGCCCGGTGCCGAGGTTCGACCTGGATACAAAGAAGGCAGCCGTTCATGCGAACGGCTGCCTTCTTGAATTTTCGGTTATCGGGAATCTCGGGCATTTCTGGAGGCGCGGACCGGTCGGCGGTCACTTCGCACGTGCAGGAGGCGTGCGGGCGCTTCTATGGACAGTGGAGAGCAGCTCCCGCACCTGCTCCCGGGAGAGGCGGGGCGGAAGCGTGCTGTACAAGCTCCGCTCCACATCGTCCACCAGAATGCTGTACCGAGCCTGCATGGGCGCATCCAACCCGTCCCGGAGGGGCCCCCCTGCCAGACGTTCCAGATACACCCGGGGGGTCTCCTGGCTTTGACGGCGGCAGCGGCGGCGGGCGCCCCAGTGCTCCAGTTCCAGGAGGGCGGCACGGGGGGTTCCGGCGTACCGCAGCAGAAATGCCCTGACCCGCAGGCGCTGGCCCAGCCGGGAGAGCAGGCCACGGCGGCCCAGACGCTGCCTGACGAGCCCGTCGTCATCATCCTCCTCCGGCAATCTGATGCGGCTGCGGCTGCGCCAGAGCCAGCGCACCAGAGCAGCCACTCCGGCCAGGACCAGCGCGGCCAGGGACAGGAGCAGCAACGCCGTCACCAGCTGAGGGGCGATGGCGGGGCCGGAGGCGCTTTCCACAGGCAGAGCGGCCTCACTGCCGCCTCCGGCGGCGGAGGACATCCCTGCGGACCCGGCGGAGCGGCCCTGGAAGAGAGACGTCAGGAACCGGAATACAGCGGTCAGGGCGCCCTCCAGAAGGCTGCCGACGGCCTGAAAGATGGGGATCAGCTCCCCCCTGGCGGCCAGCAGCAGAGCGCAGGCGGCCACAGCCAGCACGGCCAGGACCGCTGGGACCAGCAGGGCCGGGAGCCGCCCGAAGGGAGAACCGGCCCGAATGGTGTTGCGTCCGGAGGTGCGCATCCCCACCAGCGCCAGCAGCGCCAACAGAACCGGCACCCGGTCCAGCAGCTGAGGGGCGAAGGAGGCCACGATCAGATAGAACAGCCCATACAGGCCCATGTACTCCCCGGCCCCGTGGAGGTGGCGGACCGTGACAGGCGTGACGCCCCAGTGGTATCCCCGGCACAGGGGGAAGAGGTACAGGGGCACCTGAATCACCAGAAGAGGCGGATAGGTCAGGTCCAGCGTGCGGCTGAGCAGGGGGATCCAGACGGCGCAGAGAAGAACGTTCAGCAGCAGAATCTGCCAAAAGCGGCGGGGCTTTTGGAGAAAGAGGCTGTTGCCTGCGGTCATCAGCCCGCCAGAGAGCAGAAACCCCCACATGGAGAAGGGCGGCCGGCCACACAGGAGCTGCCACAGAATATCGGCCGTCAGGAAGACAATCAGCAGCTCGGTGGCCAGCGGCAGGCACTTGAGGGCGGTGGTCTTTCCATGTCTCATAGGCCGCCTCCTGCCCGAAAAGCATTCAGGTCCAGGACCCGCAGGAGGGGGTGAGACTGTTCCCCCCAGGCCAGCAGGGGGACGCGGTGCCGCTCCAGCAGCGCACAGGTACCGGCGTCCAGGCGGCGGACATCCCCGCAGATCAGAAAGGCGCCGGAGAGGGTGCGGAGGCGCGGCAGGATCTCGTCCGCCGTAATGGAGACAGCGGTGTCTGCGGCGGCCAGCAGCGTCAGGACTGCGGGAAGCTGCAGCCGGTCCCGGCAGGTGGCAAACTGCTCCAGCCGCCCGGCGGGGCGGGAGATGAGCAGAGACACGGCCACCTCCTCTTCCATCAGCTGCGCCGCCAGGGAGCCCAGGATCTCCAGGGCAGATTCGAAGTCCTCCGGCGGCAGGCCCGCGAAGGAGGCACCGTCCAGCAGGAACGCGGCCCGGCGGGGGGAGATTTTCTCGTAGATGTTCACCATGGCGCCCTGCCCCCGGGCCATCAGGCGGAAGTTCAGGGACCGGGCGTTGTCCCCCGGCTGGTAGGCGCGGACGTTCCGGATCACGGTCCGGTCATCCTGAAAGCCCCGGGCGCCGGTCTCCAGCTCCCAGCTGTTGCGCAGGAACCAGCGGGTGGACACGGGGACCAGCCGGGGAAACACCGCCAGCGTCACGGGCCTGGGCAGCGGGATTTCCTTCTCCCGGACGCAGAGGCACAGGCCGTCGCCGGAGAGCAGCCGGATCCGGTCAAAGGACAGCAGGCCCCGGTGCTCCGCCTGGAGGCGGCTGGTGTAGGACATCCGCTGATGCCCCAGCAGGAAGGAGACGTTCTTTTCATAATAGGGCTTCTGCACGCCCCCCTCCGGGAGTTCCACGGTCTCCCAGCGGTGCTCCGGCCGGAGGGCGCCGCCCGGCTCCAGGGGGAAGCGCACCGTCAGCCAGACCAGGGGCAGCCACTTGGGGTTGTCCAGCGTCACCCGCAGAGGACAGGGCTCCCCGGGGAAGACGCAGCTCCGCTCCGCCTGGAGGGCGGCGTTCACGCCGTCCAGCACATGGCGGGCCCAGAGGCGGGCCGCGGCGGCCACGGCGGCGGCCGCCAGAGAGAAGATGGCGGCGGGCAGCCGCCCGCTCAGGCTGAAGCCCACTCCGCAGGCTGCCAGGGCCAGGATGGAGAAGCGCCCCGTGAACAGGCTGGACTCGGCGAAGTCCACTGCAGCGGACTCAGGCGTTCTGGCCATGGGCAAGGACCTCCCCGGTCTCCCGGCAGGGCACCTGGGCCAGTACGGTCTCCACCACGCCGGCCGCCTCCAGGCCGGAGAGCGCCGCCTGATGGGACAGCAGTACCCGGTGGGGCAGGACGTAGCGGGCCAGATACTTCACATCGTCCGGGGTGACATAGTCCCGGCCGGAGAGGGCGGCATAGGCTTTGGAGGCCCGGAACAGGTCCCGGGACACCCGGGGGCTGGCGCCGCAGGCCAGCTCCGGCTGCTCCCGGGTGGCCTGGACCAGCTCCACGATGTACGCCACCACCGGATCGGACAGGCGGACCTGCCGGATCTCCCGGGTGAACCGATTGACTTCCTCCGGGGAGAGCAGGGGGCGGAGGTCCGCAAAGGCGGCTCCATCTCCCACGGTTCGGAGCATGGCGGCCTCCTCCCTGGGGGTGGGGTAGCCCATGGAGAGCTTGAAGAGGAAGCGGTCCAGCTGGGCAGCGGGCAGGGCGAAGGTGGTCTCCGTCTCCACGGGGTTCTGGGTGGCCAGGACCATGAAGGGTGGGGCCAGGGGATAGGTGACGCCGTCTACGGACACCTGCCGTTCCTCCATGGCCTCCAGCAGGGCGGACTGGGTACGGGGGATGGCCCGGTTGATCTCGTCCGCCAGCAGGATGTTGGTCATGATGGGGCCGGGGGTGAAGACCATCTCCCCGGTTTTCTGGCTGTAAATGTTCATGCCCACGATGTCTGAGGGCAGCAGATCCGGGGTGAACTGCACCCGCACCATGCCGCAGCCCAGCACCGCGGAGAGGGCCTTCACCAGCGTGGTCTTGCCCACGCCGGGGATATCGTCAATCAGCACGTGCCCGCCGGCAAACAGGCTGGTGAGTACCAGGCGGATCTGCTCACCCTTGCCGATGATGGCCTTGCCGCACTCTGTCTCGATCTGCTCCGCCAAATGGCGGAGTTCCGTGAAGTCCATAGTCGTGCCTCCCAGGTTCCATGAAATACCCCTCTATTATATCTAACCCGAAAGCGGACCGCAAGAGCGGATGCCAGCTCCGGGAAGACCTGAAAAAATGCGTGAAAAGGAGGGAACCCTCTGGAAAAGCGGAAGCGCCTGTGCTATGATACGAAACAGAAGGTCCCGCAACAGGACCGACGAGAATTTGGGAGGAATGCGTATGAAGAAGACATTGTCCCTGCTCCTGTCCCTGGTGCTGATGCTCAGCCTGGCGCTGCCCGCATCCGCTGCGGAGACGGAGTACCCCACCCTGGAGGGCGGCGTAACCGAGATCCAGAAGTATGGCAACATCGTCCTGGACATCGATCCGGCGGACCTGAAGGACGGCGGCTACACATACGGCGACCTGCTGACCGTCACCGTCAACGGCACTGGGTATGACATGCCCCTGTGCACCAACTACTCCGATGTGGACACCGGCGCGCTGGTGCTGCGGGACAGCGAGGGTGTGCTGATCGCCGCCATCAACATGGGGGACTTTGCGACCAGCAACGGCCTGGCCGCCAAGGTCACCGCCGAGGACGGCTCCTACACCTGGGAGTTCCCCGAGGGCCAGTCCCTGGAGAGCATCACCGTCTCCATCTCCATGAAGGAGCAGGGCGGCTACTATGACCAGTACCTCATCCACCAGCTGACCCGCACCGACGAGCGGGCGGACTACGCCTCCGACGCGGTGTTCGCCAACTTCCGCAACGTGGCTGTGGGCGATCTGGGGGAGAACGCCTTTTTCCGCAGCAGCAGCCCCGTGAACAACGAGCTGGGCCGCGCCTCCTATGCCGATGACCTGGCAGAGGCCGGCGGCATCCAGGCGGTCATGAACCTGGCGGATTCCAACGAGCTGATCGAGGGCTACATCGCCGCCGAGGGCTTCGACTCCCCCTACTACCAGTCTCTGTACGAGGCGGGGAAGGTGAAGGCCCTGAACCTGGGCGTGGACTTCACCGCTGCCGACTTCAAGTCCGGCCTGGCGGAGGGCCTGCGCTTCTTCGCGGAGAATGAGGGGCCCTATCTGGTCCACTGCACCGAGGGCAAGGACCGGGCCGGCTTTGTCTCCGCCCTGCTGGAGTGCCTGATGGGCGCCACCTATGACGAGGTTGTGGCGGACTACATGACCACCTATGTGAATTACTATCACCTGGAAGAAGGCGGCGAGCAGTATGAGGCGGTGAAGAACAGCAACATCGTCTCCATCCTCACCAACATCACCGGCGCTGCGGAGGGCACGGATCTGACCACTGTGGATCTGGCCGCTGCGGCAGAGGACTATATGCTGGACGCCGGCCTGACCGCAGACGAGGTGACCGCCCTGAAGGCGAACCTGGCTAAGGACTACACGGTAGAGACCGAGGCTCCCGCGGAGGAGACGCCGGAGGAGCCTGTTCCCCAGGCCCAGACCTACACCGTGGAGGCGGGAGACTGCCTGTGGAACATCGCCTATGAGGTGTACGGCACCGGCACTCGCTGGACTGTGATCTACGAGGCCAACCGGGATACCATCCGTGACCCCGGCATGATCCACATCGGGCAGGTGCTGACCATCCCCGCTGCCTGAAAATGCCT
>ENA-UONQ01003071-UONQ01003071.1-human-gut-metagenome-genome-assembly--contig:-CS26-NODE-3071-length-10044-cov-3.840825_pt1 | contig 10044 bp, 11 predicted proteins | sample MGYA00242460_ERZ724007 | MGnify/ENA metagenome assembly ERZ724007
AAGCGATCCTGGCTTATTCAGAAGAGGAGGAGCGGCTGGCTCTTACGGAGCGGATCCATTTCAGGGCATTTACAGAACGTACCATCCGGGATAAGGCCTGTTTTCTGGATGAACTGGAAAAAGTAAAGGAAAAGGGCTATGCCCTGGACGCCAGAGAACTGGAGGAGCATATGGAATGTGTCGGCGCTCCGGTTTTTGGCCCGGATGGAACGGTTATGGGAGCGATCAGCGTTTCCAGCCTTTATAAGCCAACAGAGGATTATGAAGCGCTGGGACGAAGAGTCTGTGAAAAGGCCGCCATGCTTTCAAGGCTTTTGGGATATATAGGTAAAAGATAATGGGTGGATTGCGTGTAAAAATGTACATTTTTTCGCTGGTTTCCTGTTGACAAATCATGCGGTAACTATTAGAATTTAATTATAAAAAATCGTAAATATGAAGTATGTTCGTATTTACGAACAAAGATGAAAGAAGGAGAAGAGAAATGAAAAAAGAACAAGTTCTGGCAAGACTGAAAGAAGACTGCCTGGTAGCTGTGGTTCGTGCAAAGAACCTGGAGCAGGGCGAGAAGGTGATCGATTCTATCGTAGCCGGCGGCATCAACTTCATCGAGATCTGTATGACCGTTGATGAGGGCAGCCCCATTGATCTGATCGCAAATATGGTAGAGAAATATAAGGATAATGATAAGGTAGTAATCGGCGCAGGTACTGTTCTGGATCCTGAGACTGCAAGAATGGCTATCATGGCAGGTGCTAACTATGTAGTAAGCCCAGGCTTAAACCTTGAGACAATCAAGATGTGCAACCGTTACAGAGTACCTATGCTGCCAGGCGTTATGACTCCAACCGAGGCTATTGCAGCTATGGAGGCAGGATGCGACGTAATCAAGATCTTCCCAGGCAATATCGTAGGACCGGCAGCAATCAGCTCCTTCAAGGGTCCCCTTCCTCAGGGTGAGTTCATGCCATCCGGCGGCGTTGATGTTGATAACGTTGACAAGTGGATCAAGGCAGGCGCATACGCAGTTGGAACCGGAAGCAGCTTAACAAAGGGCGCTAAGACCGGCGATTTCGCAGCTGTTACCGCAAAGGCTAAGGAGTTTGTAGACGCAGTAGCTGCAGCAAGAGCTAAATAAGAAATCATTTCGCTGAGACAAAGAAGCCACCGCCCGGCTGATCCGGGCGGCGCAGATAGAGTAAGAGAATAAGGAGATTATAAAAATGGCAAAGATCGTTACCATGGGCGAGATCATGTTAAGATTATCTACCCCGAATAACGAGAAATTTATCCAGGCAGACGAGTTTGATGTTAACTACGGCGGCGGCGAGGCTAACGTAGCAGTATCTCTGGCTAACTATGGCCATGATGTTGAGTTTGTTACAGCAGTACCGGCAAATCCGATTGGTGACTGTGCAGTAGCAGCTTTAAGAAAGTACAATGTAGGTACAAAGCATATCGCAAGAAGCGGCGAGAGACTGGGTATCTACTTCTTAGAGACCGGTTCTGCAATGAGAGCTTCCAATGTAGTTTATGACCGTGCAAACAGTGCGATCGCTACAGCTACAGCAGATGAGTTCAACTTTGATGAGATTTTCAAGGATGCTGACTGGTTCCATTTCACAGGTATTACTCCAGCTGTCAGCGATGCAGCAATCGAGCTGACAGAGGCAGCTTTAAAGGCAGCTAAGGCTCACGGCGTAACTGTTTCCGTAGACTTAAACTTCCGTAAGAAGCTGTGGTCCTCCGAGAAGGCTCAGAAGGTTATGACTAACCTGATGCAGTATGTAGACGTTTGCATTGGCAACGAAGAGGATGCTGAGAAGGTTCTTGGATTCAAGCCAGGCAACACAGATGTTACCTCCGGCGAGCTGGAGCTGGCAGGCTATGTTGATATCTTCAATCAGATGGCTGATAAGTTTGGCTTCAAGTATATCATCAGCTCTCTGCGTGAAAGCCACAGCGCTTCCGATAATGGCTGGTCTGCATGCATCATGGATGGAAAGACCCGTGAGTTCTATCACTCCAGAAAGTACCATATCACTCCAATCGTTGACCGTGTAGGCGGCGGCGACTCCTTCGCAGGCGGTCTGATCTGCGGTCTGGCTGACGGCAAGGATATGAAGGCAGCTCTGGAGTTTGCAGTAGCAGCTTCCGCATTAAAGCACACCATTCCTGGCGACTTCAACCTGGTTACCCGTGCAGATGTTGATAATCTGGCAGGCGGCGACGGATCTGGCCGTGTTCAGAGATAATCACTTTACGAACACAATATATACTCTGTAAACAGCGGAGCCTGTTTGAAAATTGCGTTTCAAAGATGGATTTTCAGACAGGCTCCCTGTCATTTAATGAAAAATATTTAGGAGGATACAAATATGGCAGAATATACGAGTAGAAGCTTTGATCTTCTGACCCTTGGACAGCTTCTTTTAAGGCTTTCTCCGCCGGATAACGACCGCCTTTCAAGAGGTGATACCTTTGTAAAGCAGGTAGGCGGAGCAGAATTAAACGTGGCGGTAGGTGCTTCCTTGCTGGGACTTCGCACTGGTGTTATCTCCAAGCTTCCCTCCCATGATATTGGAAGCTTTATGAAGGGAAAGATCCGTTCCTTTGGCGTCAGCGATGACTTTTTTATGTATGATGATTCTCCCTCTGCCCGCGTTGGCATTTATTACTATGAAAATGGAGCATATCCCAGAAAACCAAAGGTGATCTATGACCGTATGAACAGTTCCTTTTTCAGCCTCAATATTGACGAGATTCCAAAAGAGGTCTATACTGCCTCCAAATGTTTCCACACCACAGGCATCACCCTTGCTTTAAGCCCGCAGATCCGTGAGACAACCATTGAGATGATCAAGCGTTTTAAAGAAGCAGGAACCCTGGTTTCCTTTGACGTAAACTTCCGCGGCAACTTATGGAGCGGAGATGAGGCCAGAGAGTGTATCCTTAAGATCCTTCCGTATGTTGATATCTTTTTCTGTTCTGAGGATACAGCACGCCTTACCTTCTTAAAGACAGGCACAGCAAAAGAGATGATGAAGAGCTTTACGGAGGAGTATCCGATTTCCATTGTGGCATCCACTCAGCGAATTGTACACAGCCCCAAGAGACATACCTTCGGTTCTGTAATCTATGATGCTGCCAGAGATACCTATTATGAGGAGGAGCCATATAGGGATATCGAGGTGGTAGATCGGATCGGAAGCGGAGACGCTTATATTTCTGGTGCGCTTTACGGGCTTTTAAGCAGCGGCGGCGACTGCTCAAAGGCCATTGCCTTCGGAAATGCTACCGCAGCAGTAAAGAATACCATTCCGGGAGATCTTCCGTCCTCTAATCTGGAAGAGATCCAGACCATCATCAAAGCTCATAACCAGTCCGGTCCTCAGAGCGAGATGGCAAGATAGGAGAGAAGACGGTAGTTTAATTCTTACGTCAGAAATGTTAAGAATTACTTTATTGGATTTTTGGGAAAAATAGTATATACTTCAAAATGTAACCGGCGGGAAACCGTGATTAAAGGAGTGATTACATTGAGAAGATACTATTTTTGCGTAGCAGCAATTTGCGCGGCAGCGGTGATCGGGATCAGCGGCTGCGCCATGAATACAAAAGCAGAAAGTGCCCAGACTCAGGCAGATGCATCTCAGCCAGAGTCTGCTGAGGCCGCCACAGTAGTGGAAGCGGTAACGGGCCCCATTGAAAGCATGGAAGAAACTCCAAACGAGGAGCTGCAGCCTGTACGGATTTATGGTTCGGCATCCCATATGGAGGACGGGCGTCTTTCCATTGATAACCGTTCCGGCGTGAGCGCTGAGGGAGAGATCATCCTAAATATCTCTCAGGAATCCACCCTGATCCTGGATGCAGTTTCTGGTACGCCCCTTACATTAGAGGATATCCAGGATGGGGAGACGATCTATGCGTACATTGGTCCGGCTATGACGATGAGCCTTCCGCCCATGACCAATGCTGCTATCATTTTTGCCAATATTCCTGCGGATTTTAAGGTGCCTGATTATGTGGAGGCAGACTCTGTCATTACAGATGCAGGCAGCTCCCAGACGGTGCTTACGGCTTCAGACGGCACAGAGTACATTCTGGCAGAGGACTGTGACATTTTCCCATATCTTACAAGAAATATTGTAACTCTGGATGATCTGACCCAGGGTAAAAAGGTGGTCGTATGGTCGGGAGATGACAATACAGCCACAAAAATCATGGTATTTGCAGAATAATCCCATAAAAAAGAATCAGGCTTTGCCGGAAATGCCAGGCTGCCTGATTCTTTTTTTACTAATTTCCGCACTCTATGCTGATTTCATTAAATTTTTTCAGAATATCATCAATTCTTGTTTCTTCTTTTTCTGTTCCCGCTTTGTCCATAATGGCTTTGCCCTGATGCATCATCAGCAGGCGGTTTCCGTAGTCCACTGCATAGCGCAGATTGTGGGTTACCATAATGGTAGTCAGATTCTTTTCCCTTACAATGCGGTCTGTGAGCTCCATGATGGTTTCTGCGGTTTTTGGGTCCAGTGCAGCCGTGTGCTCATCCAGGATCAGAAATTCGATCGGAGTCATGGTGGACATAAGCAGCGCCATGGCCTGGCGCTGGCCGCCGGAGAGAACGCCTACCTTTACATCCATCTTATCTTCCAGTCCCAGACCCAGTGTGCGGAGGCTTTCACGGTAAAAATCGATCCGCTGTTTATTTTTTCCGGGGCGCAGATTAAAAAATTTGCCCTTATTGTCTGCCAATGCCATGTTTTCTGCAATCGTCATAGAGGGGCAGGTGCCCATAGCCGGATTCTGGTAGACACGGCCGATGCGGCGCTGGCGTTTGTATTCTGCCATTTTAGTAATATCCTCATTGCCGATGCGGATCGTCCCTTCATCTAAAGGGATACTGCCGCAGATGATATTTAAAAGGGAAGTCTTTCCTGAACCATTGCTTCCTACAACGGATACAAATTCGTGATCCCGGATTGTCAGGTTAAAGTCTTCAAACAGGCACATTTCGTTGACCGTACCCGTATTGTAGTATTTATGGATGTGTTTCAGCTCAAGCATGGCTCTTTACCTTCTTTCCGCCCGCAGGGCTTAATACAAGGATGATCAAAAACAGTACGGAGGTGATCAGTTTTAAATCAGAGGCAATCTTCAGATCGCCTACAAGAAGAGCAGCAGAGACACAGGCCTTATAGAGGATAGAGCCGATGATAACGGCTGTGGTGGATTTTACAAAGCCAAACCGCTTAAAAAGCTGTGTTCCGATGATTACATTTGCCAGACCGATCACCATGGTTCCTGTGCCGGCAGAGATTTCAAAAAAGCCTTTCTGCTGGCAGTATACGCAGCCGGCCAGGGCTGCAAAGCCATTGGCAATTGCCAGACCGATGATTTTTACCAGCCCCTTGTCCTTAGCAAGCGAAGTGACTAATGTCTCGTTGTCGCCTACCGCCCGGAGCAGATAGCCGGATCTTGTTTTTAAATAGGCGTCCAGCAGCACCTTGCAGAGCACGGCCAGTACCAGAAGAATCAGTGTGGTGGTATAGGGCTTAAAAGCTTCCGGAACGGTTCCTGTAAGGAATGGATTGCTGAAAATGGTGTCCTTACTGAAAATGGGAAGATTGGATCTGCCCGCAATCCTCAGGTTGATGGAGTAGAGGGCGGTCATGACAATGATTCCTGACAGCAGGTCGCGTACCTTGAGTTTTACATGGATCAGGCCTGTGACGCATCCGTCCAGAGCGCCTGCTAAAAAGGATACTAAAAGGGCGGCCACAGGAGAGAGGAATCCTCCTGCAATGCCTGCGGCTGTGACGGCAGCTCCCAGAGGAAAGGTGCCGTCAACGGAAAGGTCCGGGAAATCCAGGATCTTATAGGTAATGTAAACGCCCAGGGCCATAATGGCGTAAACCAGGCCTTCTTCAAGAATACCCAAGATGATTGTCATGATCGTCCTCCAAATTATTGTGCAATAGTGTCAAACATTTCAACGGCAGAGCTGGTGAGCGATTCGGGAAGAGTGATTCCCAGGTTTTCCGCTACTTCTGTGTTGCCGTAAAAAGCTGCTTCCTTGATGGTTTCGTAATTCATTTCACTGGCTTTTGCCTCGCCCTTTAATACCTTTGCAGCCATCTGTCCGGTCTGCTTTCCAAGCTCAATATAGTCCAGTCCCATAGCTGCCAGACAGCCGATCTTTACCTGTTCAATCTCACTTCCGAATACAGGGATATTTTTGGCGGAAGCCTTGCTTAAGATAACGGGAAGGGAAGCAACCACCGTATTGTCTGTCAGATTAGTAATACAGTCCACCTTTCCGATAAGTGTATCGGCAGCAAGCGGGATATCAGCAGAGGAAGAGATACCGGAATCTATGATCTCAAAGCCGTATTTTGGCGCCAGTTCCTTATACTCAGCAATGGCTGATTCGGAATTTACCTCGCTGGTGGTGTACATGATTCCGATGTTCTTTGCATCGGGAAGAATTTCACGGATCATCTGAAGCTGCTGTTCAATGGGGAGCTTATCACTGGTTCCGGTGATTTCTCCTACAGGAGTTCCGTCCGCATTTGCCAGCTCTGCTGCAACGGGATCGGTTACTGCGGTGAAGATAACGGGGATATCTGTTTTCATTGCCAGGCTGTACTGTGCCTGTGCCATGGGCGTTGCAATGCCGCACATTAAATCAACATCTTTCCCTGCAAAGGTATTGGCAATCTGGCTGGCTGTACCGCCGTCTGCCTGAGCATTGCTGTAGAGGATGGTAAGATTGGTTCCTTCCTCAATTCCTGCCTCCGCCAGTCCCTGGATAAAGCCCTCTCGGCAGTTATCAAGAGAGCCGTGCTCTGCAAACTGTCCGATGCCGATGGTGTAGGATGCGTCTGCGCCTTCTTCCGGAGCAGCATCTGCATTTTCTTTGGAAGAGGAGCTGCTGTCCGCGGTTGTTTTTTCTGCCGGGGCAGAGGATGAACTCTGGGAAGAGGAGCCGCAGCCTGCCAACAGGGATGCGCTCATAGCTGCTGTTAAAAGGATTGCCATTGATTTTCTCATAATATTTTCCTCCTTGATCATGAAAATAAAAAAACGTCCCAATTACAACCTGGTTGTAATTGAGACGAATCGAATCCGCGGTGCCACTCAAATTGACTGAAATAGTCCACTCTCACATACTATCATATGCGCTGCATGCATAACGGGTGCAGAATCCGTCAGTCCCTACATCGACTGCCGTAACCGGTATATCTGTATCGTTCAGGACCGCCCTCGAAAGTCCATTCAGCTGCCAGCCTAGTACCGCGATCCCACCACCCGCGGCTCTCTGTGAAAATGCTTTGGAAGCTTACTCCTCTTTCTCAATGGTTTGGCTTGTTGTTTTGTATACTAATACAGGAACCGCCATTTGTCAACTACTTTTTGTGTTTTTATTTTTATATTCCCCAAGATGTAAATTTGTGGTATTATTATAATACAAAATGAAAGTTTACACACAAGATCATCGGGAGGAGCAGAATCGTGAAGAAACTTTTAGTGGTTGTAGATATGCAGAAGGACTTCATAGACGGAGCATTGGGTACATTGGAAGCACAGCAGATTGTTCCGGCTGTAAGGAAACGGATCTGTGAATACAGGGAAGCAGGGAATGAGGTTGTATTTACCCTGGACACCCATGGCCCGGATTACATGGATACCATGGAGGGGAAAAAGCTTCCTGTTCCCCACTGTCTGAAGGGAACAGAAGGCTGGGAGCTGGATGCAGGCCTCAGGGAGTTTGACGGAAAGCGCTTTGAGAAAGTTACCTTTGGAAGCCCCGAACTGGCAGAGTATGCAGCGGCAGGCGGATATGAAAGAATTGAGCTTCTTGGACTGTGTACCGATATCTGTGTGATCTCAAATGCCCTGCTGATCAAGGCAAAGACGCCAGAGGCGGAAATCTGCGTAAAGGCGGACTGCTGTGCCGGCGTAACTCCACAAAGCCACGAAAATGCTTTAAACGCTATGAAAATGTGTCATATTGATGTGATCTAACCGAAAAAGGAGGCATAAATCTATGAGCAGCAAACATTTTGTAATTACGGTAGAACGTCAGTACGGAAGCGGAGGACGCTTAACCAGCGAACGTCTGGCAAAGGAACTGGGAATCCATTTCTATGATGAAGAAATCCTGAAGATGACCTCAGAGACCAGCGCCATCGGGGAGCAGTATTTCCGTCTGGCAGATGAAAAGGCGGGAAATAACCTGCTGTACCGCATTGTGACTAATATAAAGCCGGAGCTGTCAGAACCCGCCCAGAACGGCCATAAAATCACTTCTCCGGAAAATCTGTTCCGTTTCCAGTCCTCTGTCATCCGCAAGCTGGCTGCATCAGAAAACTGCATCATTGTGGGACGCTGCGGCAACTATGTGCTTCAGGATCAGTTGGATGATGTGATCCGTATTTTTGTATATGCGGATACCGTTACCAGAGTCCGCCGCATTATGGATGTGGATAAGGTAGACGAGGCAGAGGCCCTGCGCCGGATGAAGCGCATTGACCGTACCCGTACCGAGTACCACCGCTACTTTACTGGCCGCAACTGGATGGACATGGAAAACTATGACCTGCCCATCAACGCCAGCCGCATTGACTATGACCAGATGATCGTCCTGATCAAGGATTATATGAGGCTTCGGGGATTTTTGGAGTAGACAGCATGATATGATAGACATTGGGAGAATCTGCCTGGAGATGGGCAGATTCTTTTCAATTTGACAGAGAGTATTATAAGGCTAGCAAGATAGGATTATGAAACGATTTTTTGCACTCATTATTGATTTAATTATTGCCCAAATTATTTTTTCTTTATTTACGTTCTTTATGACACCATCTCCATCCGTGGTGGGACAGATTTTATACAGGCTAAGTGCCATGATGGTATTTCTGGTATACAATTATATCGCTGACAGGGAGTATAATGGCGTATCTATTGGGAAAAAGATATTGGGAATTAAGACAGTAATTCCGGCAGATAAAAAAGAGATTTATTGCATAACCCATGGTTTGCTCAGGCTATTTTTTTCCAATTACAATTATTGAGCAAATTGTTTCATCAGAGTCCAGAGAACAACTTGAAAAATGGTTTTACGCTGTATATGGACCGGAGGTATACCATTCTGATTGGGAACTGGAATATTTTAATAGTTCCTTTGGAACATATCAAAAAGAAGCCCAGATACGGTTAGAAACGGAAGGGATGATTACAGATAGAAAATCAGCAATAGAAACCATTGGAGAACTGCTGAATGGTAAATTCCGGATACCATTTCAAAAATTGATATGTGAGTACAAAGCGAAAGGATATATGGAACTGAGTTTGGAAAAGCTGGCTGAAAAAACAAAAGATAAAAGGGAAATCTATGATCTCATTGTGGCGTACAAAGAAAACGGGGATGGAACAATAGATGCTTTTGATTATTGCGCAGCCATGCGTCTTGTGAGAGAATCTTATTATGCCGGATATATTACAGAGCGGAATATGCAGTGTTAGATCAGATGCTTGAAATTGGAAAGTTTCTACAAGGAAAATTTAATTCTTGGGATGAATTAATGGAAAGTTTCTGTCGAGGAGCTGAATATGATACCCCCCCATATGCATATGAGGGATGGCTAACCTTATACCAATGTATAAGAGATCAGACAGATGTATATCAGATTGATTGGGATTTAAAACTTGAGAAGAAGTGGTAAGAAAATCTAACAAAATATGCTATCTGCAGAAGCGGAAGACACCCATCATGGGATCTGCCGTTTCTGCCTTTTAATTTATAATTTGTTATTTTACATACAGTGTGTTGTCTTTCGTAAGCATTTATGATGTATGATCCGGCTCTATAGTTATCCAAAATTTGAGTTTTTGCTTTTGGAATTGCAGTAGTCGTAAAGATTCAAAAGATAATCTGGGCTTTCTCTCCAAATGCCGGTGGCATAGTCGAAAAGGGCTTCATATACCTTTGAACGGGTAAAGCGAAGTAGTGCATCTTCATAGGAAATACCA
>ENA-UONQ01003072-UONQ01003072.1-human-gut-metagenome-genome-assembly--contig:-CS26-NODE-3072-length-10041-cov-5.451833_pt1 | contig 10041 bp, 11 predicted proteins | sample MGYA00242460_ERZ724007 | MGnify/ENA metagenome assembly ERZ724007
GTCTATTATCTCACATCGGATGATTTTGAACAGGTACTCGCTATTTTGCGTTTACCATTTGAAGGCGTTTAGGTGTTGTTGGATAAAACTACCTGTTTTATTGCATGGCAAATAAACCTTCAATCGCCCAGATGGTTATATTTCCTATCTGGAAGTATGTCTAAAACCTTATGTTTCATCGAACCCACAAGAATGCATTGGAATTTACCGGTAGAAGCGTTTCCTCGGAATTCATCAATAGAGATAGCGTAGGAAAACTTTCTTCTGGGATAAGAAATCGTATTTAAAACTCTTCGAACAGTAGAAGTAGAAATATTGGCTTGTCTTACAGTTTCCTTGATACTTTGGGAGGTCGGTACAGAAATTACAGTCATGGGCTCTTTTTTTATTTTCCTTAAAATATTACATTCAACTTTAAAATAAATTTTTTTTATGCAATAAAAGCTACCTGTTGTGCATTGTACATATAAAGGATGAGAAAGGAGATTGGTTTATGAGCAAGCAGGTTAGAATCATTCGATCTGTTCTGTGCCTAATGTTAGCGGTTACTTGTATTGGCATGAGCAGTGGGTGTGGACAAAAAGCAACAGGACAGAATTTAGAACCTCTAAAGGTAACGATATTTCGGGTGGGAAAGGCGGATGCTATTGTGCTGGAGACCGGGGAACATACCATGGTGATTGATGCCGGGGAAGAAGAGGATGGGGAGGAAGTGCTCGCATACTTAGAAAAGCAGCATATATCGAAAATTGATACATTGTTGATTACGCATTACGATCAGGATCATGTTGGCGGAGCTGACACATTAGTGGAGGCCTTGGAAATCGATCAGGTTGTAGTTCCGGCTTATCAGGGGGATAATACAGAGTATGGTGATTTTATACATGCAGTAGACGAAAAAAAGCGGAAACTAATACCTTTACAGAAAACCAAAGAATTTTCACTAGGTGAGGCAAAAGTGATTGTCAACCCTCCGAATTCCTATAAAACAGAGGGGGATTCGGTTGAAATGGACAATAATTTTTCCTTGATTACGACAGTAAAACATGGAGAAAAGCGTTTTTTATTTGCAGGAGATGCGGAAAAACAGAGAATACGAGAATGGCTGTCAAATGGAACGGCAGAGAAATATGATTTTTTGAAAGTGCCTCATCATGGAGTTTATAATACGGCCATGAAGGAACTGTTAGAAGTGACTGAGCCGAAATATGCAGTGATCTGTTCTTCACATAAAAATCCGGCCGATGTGGAGACGTTGGAACTTTTGAAACAATTTCAGACACAGATATACCAGACGAAGGATGGAAATGTGACGGTACTCAGTGATGGAACTCATGTGGAAGTACATCAGGAGTTGGAAGATTAGGAGGGAGATCTATGGCACAAACAGTTTTTAATCGGTATGAGAAAAAATATCTGATGCCGGAATCGATTTATCTTGAATTGCGGGATCGATTGAAAGCATATATGCAGGAGGATTCGTATGGACTTCATACGATATGCAACATTTATTATGATACGGCTGATTCGTATTTGATTCGAAAATCAATAGAAAAGCCGGTATATAAAGAGAAACTCCGGCTGAGAAGTTATGGTGTTCCGACGTTGGATTCAGATGTTTTTTTAGAGATTAAGAAAAAGTATAAAAAGGTAGTAAACAAGCGCAGGATTCAGTTGACCTTGCAGGAGGCTTATGATTACGTAGAACATGGAATACGTCCTGAAAGAGACAGCCAGATTTTAAGAGAAATTGATTTCTTTTTGAAACGATATTCGCTGCAGAGAGGTCTCTATCTTGCTTATGATCGGATTGCTTTGTTTGGAAAAGACGATCCAAATTTTCGAGTGACATTTGACCAGAATATTCGGAGCAGGAGAACGTTGATGGGATTGGAAAATGGTTCGTATGGAGTTCATCTTTTGCCGAAAGGATATTATTTGATGGAAAGTAAGATAATGGGAGCAGCACCGCTTTGGTTTACGGAAATTTTGTCAGAGCTGTCTATTTATCCTGTGTCGTTTTCAAAATATGGAAATATTTATAAAAAAGAGAATCATGCATTTCATTTGGAAGAAATGATGGTGCACAGAATGGAAAACTGGGATGAGATAAGGAGGGAGGAAATATGTTAACGAGTATTTTTCATGCAGGAAGTTTTCGATTTGAATCAGTAACAGCAGCAATGGCAATGGCGTTGGTATTAGGAATTGTGATTGCATTGTTGTACAAGGTATCAGATGTACATATGAGCAGTTTCGCAGTGATTTTAGCGGTAATGCCGGTATTGGTTACAGCAGTTATCATGGTTGTAAATGGAAATCTGGGAACATCAGTAGCGGTCTTGGGAGCGTTTGGATTGGTACGTTTCCGAAGTGCTCCTGGTACGGCAAGAGAAATTGGCTTTATCTTTTTTACAATGTCTATCGGTCTGGCTTGCGGCATGGGATTTTTATCATTGGCCGTGTTGATTACAGTGGTAGTAGGAGTTGTAATTTTCTTATTGGAAAAATTTCATTTTGGAAAAGCAGAAGTAAAAGAAAGAGAACTTCGTATAACAATTCCAGAAGATATGAATTATACAGGAATCTTTGATGATCTTTTTCAACAATATACAAAATACAGTCGATTGGAGCGAGTGAAAACTACAAATATGGGAACGATGTATGAACTGTCGTACCGCATAGAGTTGAGGGATGTGGAAATGGAAAAAGAGTTCATAGATGGTTTGAGATGCAGAAATGGAAATTTATCAATTGTTTTGGGGCTTGTTCAACACGAGAAGAATGAACTATAATAGAAAAAAGAGATATATTTCTGCCGAAGAATAAAAGGAGAACTGCAATGTTGGTATTTGCTGCTGTGGTTTGCGAAGAACCAAGGGAAAAAGGGACAATAGAGATTGATGAAACTCTTTTCAAACGAATTGGAGAAGGGGAGAAAAGGGCTTTTTGTGAATTGTATGAGCAGACCGGCAATGCAGTTTTTTCTTATGCGCTTTCGTTGCTGCGAAATCGTGATGATGCAGAGGATGCGATGCAGGAAACTTTTTTGAAAATCCGTTCAGCGGCACATTTATATCAGCCGATGGGAAAACCTATGGCTTGGGTTCTTACGATAGCACGGAATGTTTGTCTGATGAAATTTCGACAAAAGAAACATGATTCATCGATACCGCTGGAAGAAGTGAAAGAAAATCTGGACTGTAGTCAAATTCAGGAAGAAGAGGATCGTTTGATTTTAGAAACGGCGTTCCGGATTCTTTCTAAGGAAGAGTGTCAGATTATTATTTTACATGCGGTGTCAGGACTAAAACATAGGGAAATCAGTGGTATCTGGATGGAATCGGTATAGCGAAAAAGCAGACCGGAAAAGTGATTCATATTCTGTCTGCCTTAGCAGCCTGCTGTGTCATTTCCTTTTTATCTTTTTATGTGATGGTCATGCGTGCAGATGCAACAATTTATCTGGATGTGAATCCGAGTGTGGAACTTAAGATAGACAGAAATGAGAAGGTGATTTCTGCAGAGGCAAATAATGCAGATGGAGAACAGATTTTGGAGGAAATGGATCTAAAACATACGGATCTGGATGTTGCAATGAATGCGTTGATAGGATCTATGGTTAAACATGGATATCTCAGTGAGGCAAGGCATGTGGTGCTGGTTTCTGTAGAGAGTTCAGATAGTAGGAAGGCAGAACAGTTAAAATCCCATGTATCCGAAGAAATTTACACATATTTAGAAAATCTGATTGGTTCCGGAAAGGTTTTTGAACAGCAGATTCAGATGGATACTGAGCTGAAGAAAATAACGAAAACCTATAGAATTACGCCGGGAAAAGCGGCTATTATGAAAAAGATTATACAGCTGTATCCGGAATTGGATTATGCAAAGCTTGCGTCACTATCCTTGGAAGAACTTATGGAATATCTGGAAACAGACGAGGAAGATGATTTGGAAGAGTGGAAAGAAGAACAAAAATCATCTTTGTCGGAGGAAGATTTGGATGATGATGACAAGACGGAAAAAGAAGATACAGAAGAAATAGAAGAAACCTATCCGGAGGGACAGGAGAATATCGATGGAGATTTGGAGGATGATTTTCCAGAAGAAAGCGAGGATCAAGAAGCTGAGGAAACAGAACAAGAGGACATAGAGACAGAAAGTGACTGATATTTGCAAGAATCTGTCTTTGAAATACCCTGGAGCCGCAAGTTATAAATGGTCAATAATCTCGGATGCTTTTAGAGCCTGAGAGATGATGTGAAGGCATGTATCATCCAAACATACAGTATCATCAAGCTGAAAGGGAGCGTTGTCCAGAAATGCATTGGATAGCTGATAGATATAGTATTCTCCACCGGTGTGTTTTTGGGCAAGCAGATTACCTTGGATGCGCATATCATTGGTATTTCGTTCCATACCCAGACTCATTTCATTTAAGGTCTGCAGCATGATGGCAAAATGATCATTGTCCCATGCAGATAAATACATACATTTACACAAGCCTTTTGTAAAAAAAGGAAAATGAAAGAAACAATCCATTAAATCTTTGAAGCGGGTAAATGACCGCTGTCGTTAAATAAATGTGCAGCTTCAAGTGCTGTGATATAGTCTTTTATTGTTTTCATATGCGCCCTCCTCTTATAGAATGTTATTTTTAGATAAAAGTATTTGAAGTGAGTTATTTTGTGGAAAAATATTATATTGTTAGAATTGATTTTATTCTAATATGAAGTATAAAAAAAGTCAATCAAACCGCTGATTTACAGTATTCTAAAGTCGTGTTATAATGTGCACAAAGTAGACAGAGAGAACTTGGCAGAATGGAGGGAACAACAATGTCAATGAGCGATTATATAAAAGCACAAAAAATGGGAAAGAGAGAATATCAATCCCGAATGATGCATGGGCAGCAGCCGACACTGGATGTTCTGGATGATATTTTGCCGTCAAAGGGGAGTTATTCAGAGGTTTCGCTAGGAATGGTACAGATTCCGATGGAACAGATTGTTGGAACGAAGACCGGAGGACGCAGCAATGCCTTTGCCAGCAATTTTATGCCGATTTTGAAAGAAAATACAGAGTTTGCAAGTAAGTGGGCTAATCTGAGTACCAGCCATGAAAAGGAAGGCATCAGAGAACCAATCAAGGCCTATGAGTATATGAATAAGTTCTACGTGATAGAAGGAAATAAGCGCGTCAGCGTTATGAAATATTTTGGGGCGGTTTCAGCACCGGGAGAAGTAATCCGAATCATTCCCAAAAGGACAAAGGAAAAGGAAAATCTACTTTATTACGAGTTTTTAGAGTTTTATGAATTGTCCAAGGTAAATTATATTTGGTTTACGAAACTGGGGAGTTTTGCAAAACTGCAGACTGCGATAGGAAAAAAGCCGAAGGAAGTCTGGACAAGAGAGGATCAGTTGACATTTAGTTCATCTTATGCAAGGTTTGTTGCTGAATATCATCAACGTGGCGGAAGAAAACTCACTATTACACCTGGTGATGCTTTTCTTAAGTTTATCGTCCTGTATGGTTATGATGTTGTCAACCAAAAGACAAGTAGTGAGTTGAAGATGCTTGTTACAAATAGCTGGGAAGAGTTTCATCTTTTGGAAGAGGATCATGAGATTGATTTGAAAATGGATCCAAATCTTGAGAAAAAATCTGTGTTCAGTCGTTTGATTCCAACTGCCGTTCCAAAGTTAAAGATTGCATTTATTTATGCAAAGACACCGTCAATATCTGCATGGACATATTCGCATGAATTGGGAAGATTGTATTTGGAACAGACATTTCCGGAAGAGGTCAGCACTCTGGTGTATGACAATGCAACACAGGAAAATATTGAGCTTTATATTGAAACAGCTATGAAAGCCGGATGTAACATTATTTTGACGACGACACCGGAGTTTGCAAAGGCTAGTGTAAAAGCAGCGATTGCCAATCCTGAGGTTCGGATTTTAAATTGTTCATTAAATACATCTCATCGTTATATTCGTACCTATTATGCCCGGATGCATGAAGCGAAATTTCTGATGGGAGCCATAGCGGGGGCGATGGCTGAAAATAATAAATTGGTATATGTTGAAGATTATCCGATTTACGGTTCGATTGCGAATATAAATGCATTTGCGATTGGAGCAAAGATGATTAATCCGAGAGCGCAGGTTTATCTGGAATGGTCTTCATTAAAAGATATGGATATTTCTGAGAGAATTCATAGCATCGGTGCCTCTTGTATTTCTGGAAAGGACATGGTGACTCCGGAAGAGGCAACAAGATTTTTTGGAATTTATCGACTGGATGGAGACTATCCGGTGAGCCTGGCGATGCCGTTATGGCATTGGGGAAAGTTCTATGAACAATTGATTCGCACGATTATGATGGGGAATTGGAAAGATGATGATAAAGCACCGGTAAAAAAAGCTATCAATTATTGGTGGGGGATGTCTGCAGGAGTGATAGATGTTATCTGTTCTAAAAAAATTCCGGAGGAAACGAAACGACTGGTAGATTTATTGAAGGGAGCAATTGTATCTGGTCAATTTAGTCCGTTTTCCGGAAAATTATTTTCTCAGGAAGGCGTGATTCAGACGGATCCAAACCGTCGGTTATCACCGGAAGAAATTGTGAATATGGACTGGCTGGCTGACAATGTGATCGGAAGCATCCCAAGTGCCTCCCAGCTTCAGGAACAGGCGAGAGCTGTGATTTTGCAGCAAGGTGTGAAGAAAGAGAAAGGGCAGATATAGCTGATGAGAATACTTGCGATAGGGGATGAAGAGTCTTCTTATTTGTGGGATCATTTTGAAAAGAGCAAATTAGAGGATGTGGATTTGATTATTTCTTGCGGAGATTTGAATCCGAATTATCTGTCTTTTCTTGTGACGTTATATTCGATTCCAGTTTTATATGTGCATGGAAATCATGACGGAAAGTACCAAAATATGCCGCCGGAAGGGTGTACTTGTATTGAGGATGAGATTTTTGTGTATGAAGGAGTGCGAATTCTGGGACTGGGAGGTTCTATGCGATATACCGGAGGTCCGCATCAGTATACAGAGAGAGACATGAGAAAACGGGTCAAAAAGTTATGGTTTCAGCTTTGGAGACGGAAAGGGTTTGATATTTTAGTGACTCATGCACCAGCCTATCAGTTAAATGATGGACGGGATCTTCCGCATCAAGGATTTCAGGTGTTTCTCAAGCTGATTGAGAAATATCATCCGAAATTTTTCTTACATGGTCATGTGCATATGTCTTATGGAAGAAATCATAAACGATATGACAGATATCAGGATACCCATGTGATCAATGCATACGAAAGATGTATTTTTGACTATGAGGATGGAAGGATTATCCGATAAGATGCTGTAAAGATAAGATAGGATAAGGGAAAAAGAAAAAGAGAGGAACAGGAGTACCGATGACATTTTTAACAGATTTAATTGCGTTGGATGGAAATATTTTATTATGGATTCAGGAATACTTTCGACAGGATTGGATGACCCCGTTTTGGAAGTTTGTGACTTTTTTAGGAGATGCAGGGTGGTTTTGGATTGCTCTTTCAGTGATCCTTCTGATTCCGAAACAGACGAGAAAGGTGGGGGCAGCAGCTTTGTTGTCGTTGGGAATCGGAGCCTTGATTACCAATGTGGCTTTGAAAAATATAGTAGCACGTACCCGACCTTATGAGGTGGTTGAAGGACTTGCATTGCTGGTAGGGAGGCAGTCTGATTTTTCTTTTCCATCCGGTCATTCCTGTGCATCTTTTGCCGCTGCCATGGTGTATTACCGGATGCTGCCCAAGCGATACGGCATTGCAATGTTAGTTCTTGCTGGGCTGATTGCTTTTTCCAGATTGTATGTCGGGGTTCATTATCCAAGTGATGTCATTGCTGGAATCTTAGTGGGAATGTTGGCGGCATGGTTGTCTTGCATACTTATGAAAAGAATAGAAAATAAAAAACAGAGATAGAAAGAAAACACGTACTGTAAGAATCGTTCATGACTCTTACAATACGTGTTTTTTTGAATTTAACGATGATAGACATCTCCATCTTCGTAGACAGGTTCGCAGGTGAGCTGTACTCCTAACTTTTTAAACGTACTGATATCTACGTCAGAAAGCATAACGGAAGTATGAGCCTGGCAGCCATTTAATTTTGCAAGCTGACGAAGAGCAAGTCTTGCATCAGGATTAGTAGCTGCACTGGTGGAAAGGGCAATCAGCACTTCGTCTGTGTGTAGACGTGGGTTTTTGCTCTTTAAATAGTTGACCTTCAACTTCTGGATCGGTTCTATGGCTTCTGGAGAGATAATGTGCAATTCATGACCAAGACCTGCAAAATGTTTCAGGACATTTAACAAGAGGGCAGCAGAAGCGCCAAGCAGGTTACCGGTTTTACCGGTGATGATTGTGCCGTCTGGAAGCTCCATGGCAGCAGCTGGTTCTCCGGTTTCTTCTGCGCGTTTCAGTGCAGCGGCAACTACTTTACGATCTTGGATGGCTACGCCAGCCTGGTTCATGAGGAGTTCCAGCGTCTGTGCTTGTTCTTCAGAGCAGGTTCCTTTTAAAATACCGTTGAGTGCCTCAAAATAACGACGAACGATTTCCTGTCGTGAGGCCTCTTTGCAGACTTCATCATCACAAATGCAATTTCCAGCCATGTTGACGCCCATATCTGTTGGAGATTTGTAAGGGCTTTTGCCGTAAATTTTTTCAAAGATTGTGTTAAGCACAGGAAAAATTTCAACATCTCGGTTATAGTTGACAGTTGTTTCCCCATAAGCTTCCAGATGGAAAGGATCGATCATGTTAATGTCATTTAAGTCTGCGGTTGCTGCTTCATATGCCAGGTTGACCGGATGTTTGAGCGGAAGATTCCAGATGGGAAATGTTTCAAACTTCGCATATCCTGCATGGATTCCTCTTTTATGCTCATGATATAACTGAGAAAGACAAGTTGCCATTTTTCCACTACCAGGTCCTGGAGCTGTAACAATGACAAGCGGTCGAGTAGTTTTAATATATTCATTCTTTCCGTAGCCTTCGTCGCTGACGATCAAAGGAATATTAGACGGATATCCGGCGATATTGTAATGAATGTATACATTAATATGAAGATTTTCCAGACGATTTTTAAATAAAAGAGCGCTTTCCTGACCGGAATATTGTGTAATTACAACACTGCCCACGTACATTCCTCTGTCGCGGAAAGAGTCCATCAAACGAAGGACATCTGAATCGTAAGTGATTCCCAGGTCTCCACGTACTTTATTTTTTTCAATATCTTTGGCACTGATGACGATGATAATCTCAGCCTGGTCGCTCAGCTGCATCAGCATGCGCAGCTTGCTGTCAGGAGCAAATCCCGGAAGTACGCGAGACGCATGGTAATCGTCAAAAAGCTTTCCGCCAAACTCCAGATAAAGTTTGTGATCAAACTGTTCAATGCGCTGACGAATATGTTCAGACTGCATTTTTAGATATTTTTCATTATCAAATCCTATTTTCATATGAAAAGAGACCCCCAATCGATGACGTTTTTCGTGATAGGCTACGTTAAGTTTGTCCTATTTATAAAGTATGTACTACAAAGTAACAGTATACTACAAAAGATAGCACATTTACAACAAATTTTACGGATTCAGTTTACAATTTTTTCATAATCTTCTTGTTGATTTATAAGAAAAGTGTACTTATAATAATATTATCGGATTTTAGGAGGAGCAAAATGGATAATCAAAATAATAATAAAAATCCCAAGAACAACCGGCAGGGTTGGGGTGTGATCCTTGCAACCACCTTGCTGGCTATTTTTGTAGTCATGGGATTATCTTCGTTGATGAAGGGTCAGGGACCAGAGGAAATCAGTTATGATAAATTCTTAAGTCTGGTCGAGGATAAGAAGGTTGAGAAAGTTACGCTGGAGTCTTCTAAGATTTATATTACATTGACAGACAAGGCAAGAGAAGAAGAATTGAAAAAAGCTGGTAAGGAAGATCAGATTGAAGCAAATGAACTGATTAATC
>ENA-UONQ01003076-UONQ01003076.1-human-gut-metagenome-genome-assembly--contig:-CS26-NODE-3076-length-10008-cov-3.744801_pt1 | contig 10008 bp, 10 predicted proteins | sample MGYA00242460_ERZ724007 | MGnify/ENA metagenome assembly ERZ724007
ATACTAGCATAAATCAGAGGAAAATACCAGCATACAGTCCGAGAGGATTTGGCTGATAAAGGGCAAATTTGTAAAGGATAAAAAAGAAAAATCCCAAAACGGGTCTTTACAAAAAGCAGAGGAAGGGTATATAATAGGCATGAAACAGCAGAATAAAAAAGTGCGCGATGATGGAAAAGGTCACCGTTCCCAACAGCCTTCCAGAGAGCCGGCGGATGCTGCAAGCCGGCAGGCAAGAGGATGACTTCCGCTTCCGTAGCGCCCGATGAAAGTCGGGGGGAGATGCCCCTTACAGCGTCGTCAAAGAGCGGTACAGCCGTACAGTCGGCTGTGCAATTTGGGTGGCAACACGGAAATTTCCTTTCGTCCCATGGATTTGGGCGGAAGGTTTTTTTATATTCTGCGACCTTCCGCCGCCGTTTTAAAATAGCAAGGAGGATGTAAACTATGCTGGACATCAAACTGGTCAGGGCAAACCCTGAGCTTGTCAAAGAAAACATCAAGAAAAAATTCCAGGACGAAAAGCTGGTCCTGGTGGACGAGGTGCTGGAGCTGGACAAACAGTTCCGCGATGCCAAATCCCGCGGCGACTACCTGCGTTCGCAGCGCAACACCCTCTCCAAACAGATCGGCGGACTGATGGCAAAAGGTCAGAAGGAGCAGGCAGAAGAGGTCAAGGCACAGGTGACCGCCATGGCACAGGAGCTGGCTGACCTGGAGGTCAAAGAGGAGCAGCTGACCGAGGAAATCAAAAAGAGAATGATGGTCATTCCAAACATCATCGACGAGTCGGTTCCGATTGGCAAGGACGACAGCGAAAACGTGGAAGTGGAGCGCTTTGGCGAGCCGGTCGTTCCTCCGTTTGAGGTTCCTTACCATGTGGACATTATGGAGCGCCTGCACGGCATCGACCTGGACAGCGCAAGAAGAACCAGCGGCACCGGTTTCTACTACCTGTGCGGCGATATTGCAAGACTGCACTCGGCAATCCTGTCCTATGCAAGGGACTTTATGATTGACCGCGGCTTCACCTACTACATCCCGCCGTTTATGATTCGCTCCAACGTGGTCAACGGCGTTATGAGCTTTGCCGAGATGGAAAACATGATGTACAAAATCGAGGGCGAGGACCTGTACCTCATCGGTACCAGCGAGCACTCGATGATCGGCAAATTCATCGACACCATCCTCGACGAAGAGCAGCTGCCGCAGGCACTGACCAGCTACTCTCCATGCTTTAGAAAAGAAGTGGGCGCACACGGCATCGAGGAGCGCGGCGTTTACCGCATCCATCAGTTTGAAAAGCAGGAGATGATCGTCGTCTGCAAACCGGAGGAGAGCATGGACTGGTTCAAAAAGCTGTGGACCAACACTGTAGATTTCTTCCGTACGCTGGACATCCCGGTCCGCACCCTGGAGTGCTGCTCGGGCGACCTGGCAGACCTGAAGGTCAAGAGCCTGGACGTAGAGGCATGGAGCCCACGTCAGCAGAAATACTTTGAGGTAGGCAGCTGTTCCAACCTGGGCGATGCTCAGGCAAGACGCCTTGGCATCCGTGTCAAGAACAAGGAAACCAAACAGACCTACCTGCCACACACCCTGAACAACACCGTTGTGGCTCCTCCGCGTATGCTGATTGCATTTTTGGAGAACAACCTCAACGACGACGGCTCGGTCCGCATCCCGGAGGCGCTGAGAATGTACATGGGTGGAAAATCGGTCATCGAGGTCAGATAAGTCTGCTGTGTATAAGCAGAAAGAAGGGCTTACTATGGAACTGGATTTACAGGTCATCCGGCAGCAGGTGGTCCATGCGACAAAAGCGCTGCTGGAGCAGGCAAACTTAAAAGCCGGAGATATTTTTGTGCGGGGATCCAGCTCCAGTGAAATCTGCGGCGGACACATCGGCAAAGCCTCCAGCGAAGAGGTGGGACAGGTGGTAATCGACGCCATCCTGCCGGTTCTGCGGGAAAGAGGAATCTTTCTGGCGGTGCAGGGCTGTGAGCACATCAACCGTTCGCTGGTTGTCGAGCGGGAAGCGGCAGAGCGGTATGATTTGGAGATCGTCACCGTTAAGCCTGCCCTGCACGCCGGTGGAGCCTGCGCCGTAGCCGCCTATGACCGCGCAGAGGACCCGGTTATGGTGGAGCACATCACGGCAAAAGCCGGGATGGATATTGGTGACACCTTTATCGGTCAGCACATCAAGCACGTACAGATTCCGGTTCGTCTGGACATCGACCAAATCGGTGCGGCACACGCCACCTTTGTGCGCAGCCGACCCAAACTGATCGGCGGTCCAAGAGCGGTCTATCCAAACTGATTTGCAAAAACCAGAGCAAAGGAGGAAAACAGGATGTTGTATCTTGCATTTGCAGGACAGGCGGCAGTCTGGGCAGGGCTTTATTTCCTGCTGGACAGGCTTGCCCGAAGATGGGAAGGAAAAGCGTTTTTTACATTGATGCAGACCAATGCCCTCTGGAAGGGAGTGGTTGCCTGTTTCGTTCTGATTTTTCCCCTGCTGCTGTTGGGCTTTTTTGTGGGATGGACCCATATTAGAATCGACAACTGGCTCTGGATTGCCTTTTACAGCGGCGCACTTTTGGTCTTATCCTGCCGCAGGTGGTGGGTTCGCCGGCTGGGAGTGGGACTGAATCTGCTTTCTCTTTGGGCGCTGACGTTGATTGTGGCGATGGGTTCCGGGCAGGCATGGCTGGAGCTGCTTTGGCGTTCGGTCCTGCCGTTTGTGCCGGTCACGATTTTGTAAACTAAAAAAGGAGCGCACCCTGATTGGGAGGATGCGCTCCTTTTTTGCCCGACGCAGTGCGTTGATTTTTAAGCGTGGATGTACTATAATGAACAGAGACAAGTATTGGGCATATATATTGTAGAGAATCCATAAAATGGTTTGGTATAAAAGGAGGACAACATGGCAGTATCCGAAAAAGAAAAAGCATTGCAGACAGCACTGGCACAGATTGAAAAGCAATTTGGAAAAGGTGCTGTCATGAAGCTGGGACAGAACTCTTCGCTGAACGTAGAGGCAATCCCGACCGGTTCCCTCTCGCTGGACATCGCGCTGGGAATCGGCGGCGTTCCAAGAGGAAGAATCATCGAAATCTATGGACCAGAAAGTTCCGGTAAAACCACCGTTGCCCTGCACATTGTGGCAGAAGCGCAGAAGATGGGCGGCGAAGCGGTCTTTATCGACGTTGAGCACGCACTGGACCCGGTGTATGCGCAGGCGCTCGGTGTAGACATCGACTCGCTGCTGGTTTCTCAGCCGGACACCGGCGAGCAGGCATTGGAAATCTGTGAAGCGCTGGTTCGCTCGGGTGCTGTCGACGTTGTGGTCGTCGACTCGGTTGCAGCAATGACCACCAAGGCAGAGATCGAAGGCGAAATGGGCGATTCCTTTGTCGGTTTGCAGGCACGTCTGATGTCGCAGGCGCTGCGAAAGCTGACCGGAGCCATCTCCAAATCCAATGCAGTCTGCATCTTTATCAACCAGCTGCGTGAAAAAATCGGTGTGATGTACGGTAACCCGGAGACCACACCCGGCGGTCGTGCGCTGAAATTCTACTCGTCGGTTCGTCTGGACATCCGCAAGAAGGACCCAATCAAAGAAGGCGGAGAGGTCATCGGTAACCTGACCAAGGTCAAGGTGGTCAAAAACAAGGTGGCGCCGCCGTTCCGTGAAGCGGAGTTTGACATCATGTACGGAGAAGGCATCTCCCGTGAAGGGGAGATCGTCGATCTGGCGGTCAAGCTGGACATCATCAAAAAGTCCGGCTCCTGGTACAGCTACGAGGGAACCCGCATCGGTCAGGGCAGAGATAAGGTCAAGCAGTATTTTAAAGAGAACCCGGAATTTGCCGAGCAGATTGCAAAGCAGGTCATGGACCAGAAGGAGCGCCTGATGCTGATGGCAAAAGGCAAAAAGAAGGAAAAGGACGAGGAGACAGGCGGTGCGGCAGAGATGCCGGAAGAAGCAGCGGCACAGCCGGCAGAGCCAATGGCAGAAAAGCATGACTCGATGCCGGACCTGGACGATGATTTCGGTGGGCAGAAGGTGTCTTCGAGCAGCTTAATCGACATCGAAGCGGACGATAAATAATGGAACATACAGGTGACGGCGCTGCGTTTAGAACCATCACCGACCTGCGGCAGACCAAACAGGGAAGGATCGCAGTTTTTTTTGACGGGGAATTTGATTTTTCGGTCGATGATGAAACGCTGGTGCAGTACCATCTGGCGGTAGGAAAGCGGTACACCGCCGGGCAATATGAGCAGCTGCGGCTGCAAACCCAGTACAAAAAGGCGCGGGACAAGGCTTTTTCGCTGTTGTCCCGCCGTTCTTATCCTGCTGCGCAGCTGCGGCAGAAGCTGGAACAGGATTTTCCCGAGGACTGTGTGCAGGAGGTGCTTGAGCGGGTCGAAGAGCTGGGATTGATCGACGACGCCGACTATGCGCTGCGCTGTGCAAAGGATTTAATCAACATTAAGCATTACAGCCTGCAAAGGGTGCGGCAGGAGCTGCGCCATCGCGGCATCCACGACAACGATATTGAGGATGCGATGCAGGAGTTTGAAAATTTTGATGAGCAGCAGGCGGTGCAGCAGCTGCTGGAAAAAAAGTTTGCTGCGGCATTGATCGAGGAAAAGGGAAGAAGACGAGCCTTTCAGGCGCTGCTGCGCCTGGGGTATGACGCAGGCACCGTGAAAAGCCAGATGCAGCGGGCGATGGAGCAGCTGGAACCGGAGGAGCCGGAACAGCCTTCTGACCCGGAGGAGGAAATTCGGGCGCTGCTGCTCAAAAAATACCGGAAAAATCTGGAGGACCCAAAGGGGATCGAACGTGCCATCCGTGCGCTGATGCGCCGCGGCTATGCCTATGGAGACATCCGGTCGGTGCTCAAGCAACTGGCGGAAGAGGAATAAAAAATGAACAGAGAGACCTATCAAAGAATTTTTGAAGTCTGGTGTAAAAAGCTCAGGCTGTCCCCCGACTGGGATGTCAGACTGGAGTGGGTCGAGGACTCGGATTGGCACAAGACAGGCGACTTTAAGGTGGACTGTGAGGATAAGAAGGCAATTTTGATGCTCAACGCCTGCAATCCCAAGCAGGAGGAAAATATGGAGGAAATCATCGTCCATGAGTTGATGCACCTCAAGCTGTATCCACTGGATCAGGTGACCGAATCGCTGATTCTGTCCGGCTTTGAAGATGGCAGTCGAGAACAGGATTTTGCATACAGACAGTTTTTTGTTTCTTTGGAGCAGACAGTCGAAGAGCTGACCAAATGTTTTCTGCTGGAATTTGGAGAAAACAGAGAGTTGTCCTTTGGACGCTGTCGGCAAAAGCAGTCGTTTACCCGGCTGTACGACGGGCTAAAAAATCTGGAATAGAAAATCAAAGACCTTTTGAATAACCGGAAAGGAAGAGAATATGGCAGTAAAAGTAGGAATGGTATCGTTGGGATGCTCAAAAAATCAGGTGGACGCCGAGATCCTGCTGGCATTGATGGTCAACAACGGATATGAAATCTGCGCGGACGCACAGCAGTGCGATGTGGTCATCATCAATACCTGTGGTTTTATCGAGGACGCCAAAAGAGAATCCATCGAAACCATCTTTGAATTTGCGCAGTTGAAAAATCAGGGACAGGTCAAGGTACTGGTGGTGACCGGCTGTCTGGCAGAGCGTTACCGCGACCAGCTGGTCAGTGAAATCCCGGAGGCAGACGTTGTGCTGGGCATCGGCAGCAACACCCAGATTGCACAGGCGGTCCAGAAGGCGCTGGACGGACAGAGAGTATCTGCCTTTGGCGATAAGGCAGACCTGCCGCTCAACGGCGACCGGGTGCTGAGCACCGCCAACTATTCGGCTTATCTGAAGATTGCAGAGGGCTGCGACAACCGATGCAGCTTCTGTGCCATCCCGCTGATTCGCGGCGGATTCCGCTCCCGCAAGATGGAGGACATCCTCGAGGAAGCCAGAGGACTGGCAGCAAGCGGTGTCAAGGAGCTGAATCTGGTCGCACAGGATACCACCCGCTATGGACAGGACCTGTACGGCGAGTATTCCCTGGATAAACTGCTGACCGAGCTGTGTAAAATCGACGGCTTCCACTGGATTCGTGTGCTGTATGGCTACCCGGACCGTGTGACCGATTCGCTGCTGGAGGTCATGGCAAGGGAGCCGAAGGTGGTCAAATATATCGACCTGCCTTTGCAGCACGCCAGCGGCAGGGTGCTCAAGGAGATGAATCGCAACGGAAACTTTGATTCGCTGTGCGCGCTGATGCAGAGAATCCGCAGCAAGGTGCCGGGCGTTGTTCTGCGCACCACCCTCATCGCGGGCTTCCCGGGAGAGACCGAGGAGGACTTCGAGCAGCTGTGCGAATTTGTGCGCGCCGTTCGATTTGAGCGCTTGGGCTGCTTTGCCTACTCGCAGGAGGAGGACACACCGGCAGGCGAGCGCGAGGACCAGGTCGACCCGCAGGTTCGTATGCACCGCGCCGACCTTGTGATGGAAGAGCAGATGGACATCGCCTTCCAGATGGGCAAGGAGCTGGTCGGCAAGAAGCTGGAGGTGCTGGTCGAAGGATATGACGACGAGCAGCAGATGTACTACGGACGCAGCTACATGGATGCGCCGGACATCGACACCCGCACCAGCTTTGTCACCGAGCAGGAGGAGGTCCAGGTCGGCGATTTCGTCTGGGTCGAGGTGCTCGATTCGGTCGGATATGACCTGATCGGACGTCAGATCGGCTAATCAAACAAACTCAACGGAAAGAAGGGGTAGGGATGAATCTACCAAATAAGCTGACCATGCTGCGTATCCTGCTGATACCGGTGTTTATGGTCTTTGTCGAGTGGGACAGTCTGCCGGGACACATCCTGTGGGCGTTCGTCATCTTTGTGGCGGCATCGCTGACCGACTTTGTCGACGGATACATCGCTAGAAAAAATAATATGGTGACCGATTTTGGAAAATTTATGGACCCGCTGGCGGATAAGATTCTGGTGACGGCAGCTCTGGTTTACTTTATCCCACTGGGACTGGCTCCGGCGTGGGTGGTCATCCTGATTCTGGCAAGGGAATTTCTGGTGACCTCGCTGCGGCTGATTGCTGCCGGAAAAGGAATCGTGATTGCAGCGGATAAATGGGGCAAATATAAAACGGCGACCACCATGGTCTGGATTTGCTATGCGCTGCTGGCACAGAACTTCTACCCGCAGATGTCGGTGGACGCAGGCGGCATCGTTGCCATCATCCATCTGGTGCTGATGGCGCTTTCGCTGGCGTTGACCCTGATTTCGGGTGCCAACTATCTGTGGAAAAACCGCGCACTGATTGCACAGTCAAAATAGTTTGCAGCATCAAAAAGGGAAAAGTCTTTGTAAGAGAGGGCGCTTCCCCTCTTGCAATCGGGTGAAAAATATGGTACGCTGATTAAACAATCCTAAAACCAACAAAGCGATGACACAGGAAAAGTAGGAAAGGACCTCCCGACAGAGAGATCGGAACAGGTGAGAGCCGGTCAGGGGTATGCGACTTTTTGAATGCACCTGTCAGCTGCCCTTTGGAACGCGCAGGAAACAGCGCCAGTATAAAGGGACGTACTCCCTGCGTTAAAGGGCAAGAGCGATAAATCGTGAAGTGGAACCGCGGAACTTATAAAGCCGCCTTCATCTGCCAATGGGCAGAGGAGGGCGGCTTTTTTGCAAGCTTTGTCAAAGGAGGAGTTCAAATGGAACATCGAGTGCCGCATAAAATGCCGCATACAATGCTGCTGCATGGGCTGGGACAAAGCAGCGACAGCTGGAAACAGGTGATCGACTGCCTGCCGACAGAGCAAAAGGAAGAGCTGCACACACCGGATTTGTTTGCCTTGAGCGAGGAGATTAGCTATGAGGGATTGTACCGGGGATGGGAGCAAAGCTGTCAGAAGCTGCCCGGCAGGTTGCATCTGTGCGGACTGTCGCTGGGAGCGGTGCTGGCGCTGGACTACACCATCCGACACCCACAGCGGGTGGAATCGCTGGTGCTGATTGCAGGGCAATACCGTTCACCCAAATTCCTGCTGTCGGTGCAGAGCCTTTTGTTTTCCCTGATGCCCGCAAGCAATTTTGCGCAGTTGGGAATCAGCAAGGAGCAGATGCTGCACCTAAACCGCTCGATGATTCCGCTGGATTTGAGCAGGCAGCTGAGTACTGTGCGTTGTCCGGTGCTGCTGCTGTGCGGAGAGCAGGACAAGGTCAACCGCAAAGCCTCCGAGCAGATGCTGCGCCTGCTGCCAAATGCCCGGAAACGGGAGATTGCAGGAGCGGCACATGAGGTGAACCTTCAGGCTCCGCAGCAGCTGGCAAAGGAGCTAAGCACCTTTTGGGAGGGTCTGCCGAAATCATCTGATTTGTAAATCATAGGAAGGAGAGATTTCCATGAAAATATTCAATACGCTGACAAGAGAAAAAGAAGAGTTTGTGCCAATCGAACCGGGCAAGGTCAAGATGTATGCCTGTGGACCGACCGTCTACAACTTTATCCACATCGGCAACGCCCGTCCGATCTGTGTTTTTGACACCCTGCGCCGCTATCTGGAGTTCCGTGGCTACGAGGTCACCTTTGTCCAGAACTTCACCGACATCGACGATAAAATTATCAAAAAGGCAAATGAAGAGGGTGTGAGCGCGAAGGAGATTGCAGAGCGCTACATCAACGAATACCTCACCGACACCAAGGGCTTGGGAATCCGCGAGGCGACCATTCATCCAAAGGCAACCGAAACCATCGACGAGATTAAACATATCGTCGAAACGCTCGAGGACGCTGGCTTTGCTTATGAAGCAGGCGGCGACGTGCTGTTCCGCACTAGAAAGTGCCCAGGCTACGGCAAGCTGTCCCATCAGCCGCTGGAGGAACTGGAGAGCGGCGCACGCATCAGCGTCGGCGAGCACAAGGAGGACCCGCTGGACTTTGTTCTGTGGAAGTCGGCAAAACCGGGAGAGCCAAGCTGGACCTCCCGCTGGGGAGAGGGCAGACCGGGCTGGCACATCGAATGTACTGCCATGATTCACAAGCATCTGGGTCAGACCATCGACATCCACTGCGGCGGACAGGATTTGATTTTCCCACACCATGAAAATGAGATTGCACAGTCGGAGTGCTGCACCGGCAAGGAGTATGCACACTACTGGATGCACAACGGCTACATCAATGTGGACAACAAAAAGATGAGCAAGTCGCTGGGCAACTTCTTCACCGTGCGCGAGGTAGCGGAGAAGTACGGCTATGAGCCAATCAAATACATGATGCTTTCCGCACACTACCGCAGCCCAATCAACTACAACCTGACCATCATCGAGCAGTGCAAGTCGGCTTTGGAGCGTCTGTACAACTGCCGCGATAATCTGGACTTCTCCTTGCAGAATGCGCTGGCACAGAGCGAGGATGCAGCAGCGGACGAAGCCTTCAAAAAGCAGGTGGATGCAAGGGTCGAGCAGTTCATCCAGGCGATGGACGATGACCTGAACACCGCCGACGGCATTGCTGCCCTGTTTGATCTGGTGCGCGACATCAACACCTTCATTGCTTCCCCGAAAGCAAAGGAGCCGATGGAGTATGCCGCACAGCAGTTTGACCGTCTGGCAGATGTGCTGGGTCTGCTGTACAACCGCAAGAAGGAAAGCCTGGACGATGAAATCGAAGAGCTGATTGCACAGCGTCAGCAGGCAAGAAAAGAGAAAAATTTTGCGCTGGCAGACAAGATTCGCGACGACTTGAAGGCACGCGGCATTGTGCTGCTGGATACCCCACAGGGTGTAAAATGGAAGATGGAGCAGTAAGTAAAGCTCTAACCAACAAATAAAACGGGAGCCGTCTGATTTTCAGACGGCTCCCGTTTTTAAAGCGACAAAATTTTTATCGTGCAGACCCCAGACCGAACAGTGCGCCTGCCGCGGCGAACCACCCGAGATGGGTGAAGGTGTGCAGCAGCA
>ENA-UONQ01003082-UONQ01003082.1-human-gut-metagenome-genome-assembly--contig:-CS26-NODE-3082-length-9995-cov-3.676056_pt1 | contig 9995 bp, 7 predicted proteins | sample MGYA00242460_ERZ724007 | MGnify/ENA metagenome assembly ERZ724007
CCGGATATCAGCTATCATGACGGCTGGTTTACCGTCTGTGCCACCCTTCGGATGAATGATGACGCGGATTGTATCCAAACCCAGTTTGTGGCCCGTTCCAGAAAGCCGGAAGGCCCTTATGAGAAACCGGTGATCCACAAAGTTTTAGGAATCGATCCCTCCATTTTCCATGATGAGGACGGGCGCACCTATATGCTTCTTAACCGCGGAGCACGCATCATGGAGATCTCTGAGGACGGGAAAGAATGTCTTTCAGAACCGGAGCTGATCTGGTATGGCTGGGATAAGCATGGGCCTGAGGGGCCTCATATTTTGAAAAAGGACGGCTGGTATTACTGTTTCCTGGCTGAGGGTGGAACCGGGATCGGACACAAAATTACGGTGGCCCGCTCCCGGCAGCTTATGGGCCCCTATGAGGACTGTCCCTATAACCCGATCATGACCCAGAAGGATCCGGCTGCAGCCATCCAGTGCTGCGGCCATGGAAAACCGGTCAGTACTCCAGACGGACGCTGGTATATGGTATATCTCTGTTCGCGGTATCTGGATGGAAAATGGGGAATTTTGGGAAGAGAAACGTGTCTGGATGAGATTACCTGGACACCCGATGGCTGGCCGCTGGTAAATCAGAGAAAAGGCCCCTCTTATATGGCAAAGCTTCCTCTTAATGGATTGCAGAAACCGGATCCGGTTAAGCTTCCTTATGACGGCTGGCTCTGTCCAAGAACCATTCAGAGAGCGTAGCTTCGTTTCTCCCGAAGGAATCCTTCGTATCCGGGGAGAAGGAAAGGACTTAAATGACAGAAGCTGCGTCAGCCTTCTGGTAAAACGCCAGCCGGATTTTAACTTTACCTGCGAATATGAAATGTGGGCTCCGGATGAGGATGGATACCGGGACGCCGGACTTACCTTATATTATGATGAAAACACATTTATAAAATTTGGCATAAAGGATCGCTGCCTGTTTGTCAGAGAATATGTGGACAATGCCTATGTCCGCTGTCTGGAGCAGGATTTCGAGCCGGGAAGCAGCCATGTTTACCTTAAAATAGTCACAGAAGGGCTTAAGCGGTCTTTCTATATCAATGGAACCGTTGTCGGCGTTTTGGATCACGTTACATCCCTTTGTTCAGAGGGATTAAAAAAAGGAAAACGCTTTACAGGAGCAATGACAGGAGTGTATAACAATGGAACGAATTTTATATGCTGGAGACAGCACCGTAGCATTTAATAAGATCAATACATATCCCCAGACCGGTATGAGCCAGGCTCTTCCGCTGTATCTGAAGGATAATATCCAGGTAATAAGCTTTGCAAAAAACGGCCGCAGCACCAGATCCTTTATTGCAGAGGGACGGCTTGCCGCCATTGAGAAGGAACTTAAGAAGGGGGATTATCTGTTCGTCCAGTTCGGTCACAATGATTCAAAAGCAGATGAAGCGCGTCACACCGATCCGGATACGGATTTTAAGGAAAATCTTCGGATGTTCGCAGAGACAGCAAAGGCCTGCGGTGCAAAGGCCGTATTTATTACCCCCATTGCCAGACGTCTGTTTGATGAAAACGGAACTTTTAAACCGGGAAGCCACGGTGCCTATCCCAGGGCGATGAAAGAGGCGGCAAAGGAAGCAGGCGTTCCGGTTGTGGATCTTACTACTGTGACAGAACAGTATCTGGCACAGGTGGGGGAACTGTGGTCTCGTCCGCTGTTTGTGTGGCCAAAGGACAATACCCATTTAAAATATGAAGGGGCCGTTATGATGGCCGGATTCCTTGCAGAGGGCCTTCGGGCATTGGGAGAGCCATACAGCAGCCTTCTGGCAGAGGAGAAGGAGGAGCAGTAAAATGGACCGGTATCAGGAGATGGAGCGCCGCTTTGCAGCCTGTTATCAAAAGCATGGGAAGCACTCTGTACGGGTGCTTCTGGAATTCTACAGGGGACAGTATCACAAATTTCTTCTCTCCACTCTCTTTTTCCTGCTGAAACATTCCCCGGCCCTCCTTTCCCCTCTTTTGATCGCAAATGTAGTCAATGGGGTGATCGAGGGAGGAGAAGCCGGGAGCAGGGCAATTTTTATTAATGTGGGAATCTGGCTGGGGCTTTTGAGCATCCATCTGCCTGCAAACTGGATCCACAATCAGCTGAAAAGCCGTGTGATCCGAAATACGGAAGCCGGACTTCGGGCGGCTCTGGTAAGAAAACTCCAGGAGCTGTCCATTCCTTATCATACGGGCAGTCAGTCGGGACGCCTTCAGTCAAAGATCATGCGTGATGTGGAGGCGGTGGAAACCCTGTCATCCCAGCTTTTTGTCAATCTGCTTAATATTGTGATGAATCTCGTTATCACACTGTCTATCACAGCCGTAAAAAACAGGCTCATCCTTGTGTTTTTTATTCTGGTTGCTCCGATGGCTGCCGGAGCGGTAGTGGCATTCAGAGCCAAGATCCACAGGGAAAACCGCACCTTCCGTCACGGAATGGAGCGCAAGGGTGATGGAGATGGTAGAAATGGTCCCTGTCGCCAGGGCTCATGCCCTGGAGGATAAGGAAGCGGCCAGGATCAGCGCCCTCCTTGAAGAAACAGCCAACCGGGGCTACCGGCTGGATATGGTGCAGGCCCACTTTGGGGCCGTAAGCTGGGTGGTATTTCAGGTATTTCAGGTGGTATGTCTGGCGGTTTCTGGTTTTATGGCTATGTCTGGTCTCATAAAGGTGGGGGATGTGACCTTTTATCAGTCCAGCTTTACGACGGTAGTGAATCAGTTTTCTGCTCTGATCAATCTGCTTCCTATTCTTACAAAGGGATTGGAATCCGTTTCCTCCATCGGGGAGGTGCTGTCCTCGGATGAGATAGAGGAAAATGAAGGAAAGGAAGAGCTGCTTTCCCTAAGAGGAGAATACGCTTTTAAACAGGTAAGTTTTTCCTATCCGGGCAGCAGCAAAGAAGTGCTCCACGGATTGGATTTTACGGTAAAACAGGGTGAAACCATTGCTTTGGTAGGCGAGTCGGGCTCTGGAAAGACAACTATTTTAAATATGCTCATTGGTTTTATCCTGCCTTCTGGGGGACAGCTTATGTTAGACGGGAAAGACATGAAAGGCCTGAATTTAAGAACCTACCGCCGTTTTCTGTCCGTGGTGCCCCAAACGCCGGTACTGTTTACCGGAACGGTGCGGGAAAATATTACCTATGGTCTGGAACATGTGAGCGAGGAACAGATCGCGCAGGCGGTAGAAGCAGCCAATCTGTCCGAGGTGGTAAAAAGGCTGCCCCAGGGGCTTGACACCATGATCGAAGAGCATGGAGCCAATTTAAGCGGGGGCCAGCGCCAGAGGATTTCCATTGCAAGGGCGCTGATCCGCAATCCTCAGGTCATTATTCTGGATGAGGCTACGTCGGCTCTGGACAGCATCTCTGAGTCGGAGATCCAGGAGGCCTTAGAACGCCTCACAAAGGGAAGGACTACCTTTATTGTGGCTCACCGCCTTTCTACCGTGCGCGGAGCCGACAGGATCCTTGTCATCGGACAGGGAAGGATCAGGGAACAGGGAAGCTATCAGGAGCTGATGGCAAAAAAAGGAGAATTTTATCAGATGGAACAGCTTCAGAGAATGGTGAGGTAGGAAAATATGCTGCGATATGACGGACCATTTATAACGTTTTTAATGAAACTGGGAGACATGATCATCCTTCACGTACTCTGGCTCCTCTGCAGCCTGCCGGTTATAACGGCAGGACCTGCTTTGGCAGCCGCCCATTATGCAGCCCTGCGGATTGTCAGGGATGAAGGCGGCTCTGTGTGCTCCATGTTTTTTAAAGCCTTCCGGATTAATTTTTTTCAGGCGCTTCCTCTGGGAGTTATAAGTCTTTTAGCCGGTGCGGTGATCGGAACCGATCTGTACCTGCTTTCCGGCCCGGTACAGCCAAAGGGAGCGGCGGGACTTTTTATGCTGGCTCTTACCGTGTTTCTTTCCATTCTTTACGGGATTCTTATGCTGTGGCTGTGGCCGGTACTTGTAACCTTTGAAAATACATGGATGGGAACCATAAAAAGTGCATACATGATGGCAGCATCAAACTGGGGGGCAACCTCTGCCATGATCCTTCAGGATCTTGTACTGGGGATCGCTGCAGTATTCAGTATTGCCTTTCTGCCCCAGGCGGCCATTATTTTTCTTATTTTCGGCTGTCCGCTGTTTTTTGTGGTCAATGCCTTCCATATACGCAGAGCCTTTGACAGGATAAGGGAAAATAGCAGTAAGGAGGACGAAGATGAGTAACACAGGAGAACGGATCCTGCCAGTGAGCCGCTATTATGACAGCCTAAACGGGATGAAGCGAAAATATGACCGTCTGGCAAGGCAGGAGGCTTTTTCAGGAACGAACGTGGAAGAATGGACGGGATGGAAAAATAAGGAAAAGAAGCGCTTGTGGGAGCTTTTGGGAATGGACAAAATGGAAATCTGCTCCCCCTGCCCTGAAATAGCGGAACGAGTCATGCTGGACGGAGGAATCCTGAGGGAAAAGCTTCTTTTGCAGGTGGAACCGGATATATGGATGCCGGTGTATCTGCTGATCCCGCCGGGCAGCGGACGTCATTCCGATTGTGTCCTTGCTCCCCATGGACATCAGGGGGCGGGAAAATACAGTGTGGCCGGCTGCAGTGAGATTCCGGCAGTGGCAGAGGCGATTGACCGTTTCCATTACGATTACGGCCTCTATCTGGCCCGGCTGGGATATGTTGCCGTCTGTCCCGATGCCAGAGGCTTTGGCGAGCGGAGGGATCTGGCTTTTCAGAAGGATGAGGAAAATGCATTTATGCGCGGAACCTGTTTCTATCTGGCCCATATGGCAGAGCCCCTTGGAATGACTGTGGCAGGAATGAATACCTGGGATCTGATGCGCCTGATCGACTATCTGGAAGAGAGGGGAGAATGGAATACAGAGCATCTGGGCTGCGTGGGCTTTTCTGGCGGAGGACTTCAGACGCTGTATCTGGCTGCATTGGATGAGCGTGTACGTTATGCAGTGATCAGCGGTTATCTGTATGGATTTAAAGACTCTCTTCTGGAATTAAATGGAAATTGCAGCTGCAATTATGTCCCGGGGCTCTGGAATGCGCTGGATATGGGAGATATTGCGTCCCTCATTGCGCCCAGACCACTTGTGATCCAGTCCGGCAGGGCAGATCACTTAAACGGCCCAAGGGGCATTGTCAATGCAGAGGAACAGGTGGAGATCGTACGAAAAGCCTATGGGTTAAACGGCGCCGCAGAATGTCTGGTCCACCGCTGTTATGAAGGGGGCCATCAGTTCCATGAAGAGGACCTGGAAGAAGATCTGAAAAGAATGAAATTTTTTACACAAATCTCCGGTTAGATGATAAAATACATAGTATCAATAAAGGAGATTTGATACATATGGATATAAGGGAAGATTTGAATATATATATGCAGATCATCCGTCTTCTGGATGAAAGCGTCAATGGATATCTTTATGCCTGTGATCTGCAGGATGACCGCATGTATTTTACAGATAAGATCTGCCGCAGATTTGCACTGCCTTTTTCCGGAGAGCAGGGAATCCCGTTTAAAGAATGGGAAGCTGTTATTTATGACCGGGATGTAAAGCTCATAAAAGACGATATGGAGGCGGTCCGTTCGGGTAAAAGAAACGGCTGTGATATCGAATGCCGGATGATCGACAGGGAAGGAAACCGGGTGGGCGTTCATTGGCGTGCAACGGTGCATGCGGATAAGTCAGGAAAGCCGGCAGTCCTTTTAGGGAGCATGGATGAGCTTGTCCTGGGACAGAGGATCGACAGTCTGACCGGATTGTGGAATTATGATAAGTGTACAGAGGATCTGGAATCTGCTGTTTTAAAAGAAAAGGGATATTTTATCGTTTTTGGAATTGATAATTTTAAGCATATCAATGTAAAAAATGGAAGACCCTTTGGAAATGATGTTTTAAAGCGGATGACAGAAAGTCTGGAAAAAAATGCAGACTGTTCGGTTACGCTGTATCGGCTGGATGGAGACTGTTTTGCAGCAACCCTTCCGGGAAAAGGGAAAAAGGAAGTATTCTCCTTTTACGATACCGTCAGGCAGGAGATGGAAAAAGAGTGCACTTTATCAGCGGGAGCTGCCGCTTATTCCCCTAACCGGGGCATGGATGGCTGGACCGTATACCAGTTTGCGGAAAATGCCCTTGACCGGGCAAAAAAAGAGGGAAAAAATATGCTTATTTTCTTCTCTCCCGAAGATTATCAGAAAAAACTGGATCAGATTGAGCTTTTGGATGAGCTTAAGTCAGCTGTTGATCAGGGCTGCAGGGGATTTTATCTCTGTTATCAGCCCCAGATTGACAGTAAAAACTACGGATTGTACGGAGCCGAAGCGCTGCTTCGCTATGAATCAGGAAAACGCGGGATGGTAGGGCCCGATCAGTTTATTCCTCTGCTGGAGCAGAGCGGCCTGATCTGTGAAGTAGGATTATGGGTACTGAGGACAGCCATCCGACAGAGCGTATTATGGCGCAGGATTCTTCCAAGCTTTCATATCAGCGTAAATATATCCTATGTGCAGCTTCGTCAAAAGGAAATCGAGGAAGAGGTTTTAGGTATTCTCAGGGAAGAAGGACTGCCGGGAGACGCTCTCACTCTGGAAGTGACGGAAAGTATGCAGCTTCAGGACTATACCTATTATAATAAGATCTTTTATGACTGGAAGCGAAAAGGAATCCAGATTGCCATTGATGATTTCGGAACAGGATACTCCAGCTTAAGCTATTTAAAAAGCATTGATATTGATGAAACAAAGATTGACCGCTGTTTTGTGAATCGTATCCAGAAAAATGCCTACAACTACAGGCTTTTGGATAATGTAATACAGCTGGCTCACAGCGCCCGGATACGTGTCTGCTGTGAAGGCGTTGAGACGGAAGAAGAGCTGTTTGTTTTAAAGGAACTGTGTCCGGATGTGCTTCAGGGATATCTTTTTGCCAGACCCTGCAGAAAAGAGGAATTTGAACAGACCTATCTGAACCGGGATTCAAAGGCCTATAAGGAACGGAGGGAGCGGCTGTTAAAATTCAGGTGTCCGGCTGCCAGAGACGGAAAGCTGGATGGTACACAAGAGCGTACGGAGGAGACGTATGAAGACATTCTGGAGCATACCAGCCTGGGACTGTGGAGGATATGCGCAGATTTTGAAACGGAGTGCTACGAGCTGTATGCAGATCCGGTGATGCTTCGGGTCATGGGAGTGGAAACGGCTCTTTCGCCAAAAGAATGTTATTTCCACTGGTACAACAGGATCAATGACGGATATTACAACTATATTAACCTTGCGATCCAGAGTGCGGTTGAAACGGGTAAGATTACACAGGTCGAGTATACATGGAATCATCCTTCCAGAGGTGAGGTTACGGTACGCTGTATGATGATACGGGCCAAAAGGGAGAACAGCACGGTCTGGCTGGAGGGGTATCACCGGATCATCAGCGATCTGGAACGGCCTGATTTTCTGCCTGGCGGTCTTAAGAGCGAGATCTTTGAATACAACGAGCATAAGAAAACCATTTATTTCCATACGAAGCGTCAGATGATCGCGGGAGATAAGATCCGGGAAGAGGATTTTCCGGAATGCTGGATCCGAAAACAGATTGTCCATCCTCATTTTGCAGATGAATTTCAAACTATGTTCCGGGATGTTAAGGATAAGTGGAATCGGGCAGGCAGCGAGATGCTTTTTCGGACCAAATCCGGTTCCTATGAGTGGTTTAAGGTAAAGACCCGTCACCTCAGCGATAAAAAGGAGGATGTTTATACAGTTGCAGTGCTCATGGATCCTGCAGATCAGGAACGTGCCATAGAGCTGGAATATATGAAAAAGACGGATTTTTATGAGGCTCTTCTTTCGGAAACTGTGGCCCATGCAGAGATAGATGTGGAAAGCGGCCATATTATGGAGGCAGCAGGGCTGTGGGCATTCGTCCAGAGCAAGGATCAGGAACAGGATTTTGAAAGCATTGTTCAGCAGCAGATGAGAAGTGATCAGATTTTTTGTGAGGATCGGGAGCTTTATGAATCGTATATGGATCTTTCCTATATGAAGGAAATGTATAAAAGCGGAACCAATACGGTTGAATTGTGCTTCCGCCACTATGTGAAAGAGCGTCTCTGCTGGATGAAGCTGGTGATCCACGTATTTCAGGATCATTATACAGAAAATATGTATGCTCTTGTGTATCTGAAAAATATTGATGCTGAAAAGAGGAGAGAGCTTGCGGCTGAGACAGCGGCCAAAAGTGATCCTCTTACCAGGGTATACAACCGGAGCAGCTTTGAAGAAGAGGTATCTGATTTTATGACAACCGGTGAAGATTCTGCAAGGGGAGCGCTGCTGATCCTGGATTTAGATGATTTTAAACAGGTCAATGACCGCTTTGGCCATTTAAAGGGAGATGAGGTATTGAAATCACTGGCAGAAGTGCTGCGCCATACCTTCCGAAGCCACGATCTGATTGGACGTCTGGGCGGAGATGAATTTCTTGTATTTGTAAAAGGCATTGAAAATAAGGAAATCCTGGATAGGAGAATGGATCAGCTGTTTAGTCGGCTGAATGATTCCTGCGGGGACTTTCTTTCCTGCAGTGCCGGTATCTGTTTTGTATCGGGAGAAGGCTTTGATTATCAAAAAGCGCTCAAATGCGCAGATACGGCCCTGTATGAGAGCAAGAAGAAGGGAAAAAGAAGGTACAGCTATTACGAAAAAATGGAAGATATGAAAGTCTGAAAGGAAAAAGCCCTGTGAGATCCGGATGAACGGATGCACAGGGCTTTTTTCAGGTATTTTTTCAGCCGGCAGCTTTTTCGTTTTTCTTGATGATCGGAAGGATCAGGCCAAGAGCAGTAAGCACAAAAGGAGTGATCACGTTTAAAGCCGTAGATGCCGGATCGCCTTCTACATACATACCAAAGATACAGCAGAATGCAGTGACAACGAAGCACCAGATGCCGGCAGTCAGAGCAATGCCCTGATTTTTTACAAAACGGTATTCCGGATGGAATTTGTCTGCTGCCTTGCGCAGAGCGATGTAGGCTACGAATACCCACAGGTAACGCAGAGGCATGGTGACAGAGTTTAACTTGTTTAACTGTGTCAGTACAGCTGCGGCTCCGGGAACGAAGGACTGGATCAGAATAATACTTCCGGACAGGCCGGCTACCATAAAGATACCGTTGATATAAGCGCCATGCTGATTCTTCTTTAACAATTTGGTAGGAACGAACTGTCTTGCATCCTCATTGTCAAGAAGCATACGCAGCGGAGCATCGATACTTAAAACCAGAGTAGAGAACTGGCCGATGGCATTGCAGGCTGCATAGATAATTAACAGCAGGTTTCCTACATGGTAGTATTCACCCAGTTTCTGGAAGGACCAGTAAGCGCCGTTGGATACATAGGAGTTAAAGCTTTCAGAGCTTTCGTTGATCACAGTAGGATCGAACATCATACCCATAGCGATGGTTCCAAGGATTGCGCAGACCATAACCATAATGGCAAGAGCGATCATACCCTTGGGGAAACCGCGGGAAGGATCCTTTACCTTATTTACATAAGGGGAGATCTTCTCACAGCCACCTACGGCAAATACCAGGATGGATAAGGAGGTAAAGTATCCCAGGTTAAACTGAGGGATCAGTGTCTCCTTGCTGAATTCCATGGTAACATAGCCGCCGTTTGGATTGATGGCAGGAGCTGCAAACATCATCAGGATATACAGGATGGACATAACGAACATACTGGTTCCGGCAATGGTTGCAAGCTTTTTTAATGGGTTTAAGCCGCGGCTTGCTACCCAGCAGAAGAATAAAAGCGCAGCCAGTGTAGCCAGCTGGATCCAGATGGTTGGGAACTGGTCATAAGTAGTTCCGTTCTGGAAGAACATCCAGCTTAATGCCTTTAAGCCGCCGCTTCCCTTGCTGGC
>ENA-UONQ01003087-UONQ01003087.1-human-gut-metagenome-genome-assembly--contig:-CS26-NODE-3087-length-9982-cov-4.239347_pt1 | contig 9982 bp, 6 predicted proteins | sample MGYA00242460_ERZ724007 | MGnify/ENA metagenome assembly ERZ724007
GGGATAGCGGGGCTTCATGCCGCGCTGTCGTTTATAGAAGAAGTTGGCGTGGAGGCGATTCACGGCAGGGAGATGAAGCTGATGCGGAAATTTCATGATGGAGTAAAGGAGATTCCCGGCGTGCGGATTTACGGAGATTTTTCAGATGACAACCGCGCTCCGATTGTGTCACTCAATATCCGGGACTATGACTCAGCGCAGGTCAGTGATGAGCTGGCAGTCGGCTATGGGATTTCCACCAGGCCGGGCGCCCACTGTGCGCCTCTGATGCACCAATCCCTGGGCACAGTGGAACGGGGCATTGTACGGTTCAGCTTTTCCTGGTTCAACACCGAGGATGAGATTGAAGCGGGGATACGGGCGGTTGGAGAGCTGGCAGGTGTATAAATAATAAATAAAGGCAATGAAGAAAAGGAACACTGACTGACGCGGTGTCCCTTTTTCAACCCATTTGAGGGCATCTGTATGTTTCTTTAACCGGCTCCCCGTTTAGAACGGGGGTTGATTCGCCCTCTTTGTCAGGCGTCCTGTTTTACATGATCTTCAGTCATGAATTTTGTATAGTTCGGATCAATATTATAGCGCTTCATATAAATCTTGTGCAAAATGATCTGCAGGAAAAACAGCATGACTACACCGATTGGAAGCAGAACAAACGGCGAAATCTCGGTAAAGCCGAATATCAGGTATAAAACTGCGATGACACCTCCCACAGTCAGCGCATATGGAAGCTGTGTTCCGACATGGTCGATATGGTCCGCACCGGAGAAAATGGAGGCCATAACCGTGGTATCGGATACCGGTGAAGCATGATCACCCAGGATAGCGCCGGAAAGAACCGCACCGCACATGCCGACTGAGAATTCTACATCACCGGTGAGCGTATAGCCTAACTGGATAGCCAAAGGCGTCATGATAGCCATTGTGCCCCAGGACGTTCCGGTGGCAAAGGCAACGAGAATGGAACATCCTAAAACGAGAAGCGGAAGCAGACCGGTCGGGATGCTGGCGCCGACATACTGAGCTACGAAAGCGCCCAGCCCCATGCTTTTGGTGACGGAGCCTAAGGACCATGCCATAACAAGAATTGCTCCGGTTAAGGCCATAAGCTTAAAACCGTCTACAATCGTATTCATCGTTTCCTCAAATGTCATAATATGGCTGGTGAGGGCGATCACAATTCCCGTTACCGCCATGCCGAAGGAACCCCAGTAAAGAGCCATCTGCGCGTCACATGCGTCGAGAATTGCCATAATGCCGGTGGCGGTTCTGGCCGGATTTGTGTAGCCCGTGTAAATGATACCGGATATAATAATCGTAAACGCCACTGCAATCGGGAGGACGAAGGAGCGGATCATTGGTTTGGTGCGTTTCGGTTCGCCCAGTTCATTGCCGACATCAAGCATCGGGTTTGCATCCGGCTTGGTGTACTGCCCCGTTTTGAGGGCACGGACCTCTGCCTTCAGCATGGGGCCGTAATCGCGTCCGGTATACATTAACATGCCTACGAAAATAAGAGTAAATATAGAATACATGTTAAACGGCAGACCTTTTATGTAAGCGCTGACCGGTGAAATTCCGGTGATTCCGGCCTGTTCCAGACCCTGTTCGATCATACTGATCTGATAGGCGATCCAGTCGGAAATAAATAAGGCGGCCGCAGGAGCTGCGGTAGAGTCTAATACATAGGACAGTTTCTCAGAAGAAATTCTGTAATCCTTGCATATGTCACGGAAGACATTGCCGTCAACGGCGGCAACCAGACAATCGTTGACGGAGCAGGCCATTCCAAGCCCCCATGTGCCCAGACAAACAGAACGTCTCTTTTTAAAACGCCTTTTCGCGGCTTCCGCCAGTGCAAAGCTGCCCCCCAGCTTCCATATGAAGGAAATTCCGACACCCATAAAGAGGGTAAAGAGTAACAGTATTACATTATCCGCCATATTGCTGGAAATGACAGATAATGCATAGGAGCATGCCCCCAGCGGGTTCCAGCTGCTGATGATCAGTGAACCTGCAAAGAGGCCTGCGAACATGGAGATTAGAACCTGCTTTGTCGCAAAACATAAACCGATAGCGATGATAGGCGGAACTAAGGCCAGTATCCCATAGTTGACTTGCATATCCATATATCTTCCTCCTTTTTGTCGGCCGGCCGGTGTCACCCTCATTTTTATTATTAGGGATGCACCCCTCCGTTAAGCCGGCCGCTTATGCCGGATTAAAAAGCAAATAACGTGCCAAAAAGGACGGATGAGGTGAAGAAAAATGAAAAGTGTATGGATTACAGGCAAAAAAGGACAGATAGAAAATATATTTACAAGCTGGTTTCACTAAAACGAGATATTAATTGTCAGTTAAATGACAGTTTGAAATGACATATGGTAAAGTCTGTCAATTAAATGTAAAGAACTTTATCGTGGCAGTGTAATATCAGGGTGCTGTATGTTGAGGCGGTTAAGCTTGCGGTAAAGTGTTCTGAGACTGATTCCCAGCTCGGCTGCGATTTGTTTTTTTCCCTCTAAGGTATACCCGTATTTTTCCAGCAGCCCGGCAAGCACCTGCTCCCCGCTGTTTCGCACCGCGGCCGGTCCGGGTTCCGTTTTTTCACATGGCCGTGCTTTCAAAGTCAGGATTTCCGGCAGGTCTGCCGGAGTCAGCGTATCCGTCTCACAGAGATTGGCAGCATATTCAAGCATATTCTGAAGCTCACGGACATTGCCGGGCCAGTCATAGGAGACCAGCAGTTCCTCAGTCTCCGGAGCGAACTTTTTCAGAGGGGTCCGGATTCTGGACCGGAGATGCTCGAGATAGCTGGCGGCGATAGGCATAATATCTTCCCTTCTTGAACGCAGAGGCGGCAGCTTCAGATTGATCACATTAATCCTGTAAAACAAATCCCCTCGGAATGTGCGCTCTGCCACCATTTCGCTGAGGCTCCTGTTTGTGGCGGCGATTATTCTGATGTCCAGATGAACCTTCTTATTAGAACCGACCCGTTCCAATTCATATTCCTGGAGAACCCGCAGGAGCTTGGGCTGGGCAAACAGCGGCAGCTCCCCGATTTCGTCCAGAAACAGGGTTCCCCCCTGTGCCATTTCTATTTTACCGATTTTACCGCCTTTTTTCGCACCGGTAAAAGACCCCTCTTCATACCCGAACAGCTCACTTTCAAATAAAGTATCGGGAATACCCGAACAGTTTACCGCAACGAAGGGATATTTACTGCGGCAGCTTTGTTCGTGAATGGCGCGGGCCACCAGTTCCTTGCCGGTTCCGGTTTCGCCTGTGATTAGGACCGGGGTAGGGCTGTCGGCTACTTTTTTAATCAGCCGGTGGATTGTTTCAATCTGAGAGCTCTGGCCGACAATTCTTCCAAAAAATCCGGATTCGGCCTCCGGCTCGGATAGCTCTCCGGAAAGCCGGATGAAAAAAGCGCTGATTTGCTCTCCGTTCATGACGGCCCGCGTCGTGATCTTAGTAGCCATGTTTCCAATCGTCACGTTTTTCTCGAACAGGTTAGTGCCGTCCATGATTTTTCTGACAACGGCTTCCGGAAAAAGCTGCCAGAGGGATGAACTTGTACTGTTGCAGAATTTAAGAAAGTTGGAAGCCATCTGGTTATACTGCAAGATCACTCCGTGGGGATCGGTGAGAAGCACCGGCTGGGGGCATAGCTCCATGGATGCGGCCAGTGTGGCGTCCAGATTGGCAAAACCGCTCTTTCCCGTTTTATTGGCCAGAAGATCTCCTATCAGGTTGGCCAGTTCGGTGATTGCATTCAGGTAAACAGCCGTGCTGTCAATAATGCGCCGCTGTCCCTCTTTTGTAAAAGAAGTAAAAGATGCCACTCCCACGATTTCAGTACCGGCATGAATGCAGCACAGAACCTCTATCGTGGATGGACAGTGTTCTTTAAAACGGCAGCCAATGCAGGACGGCATTTCACCGGGCTTGTTGACAAGAACGCTGCCGTTTTCAATGACTTCCCGTATAAAGGGCGCGTGTACCACGCGGCCTTTTTTCTTTAAGTAGGTAGGGGTGCAGAAGAAAAGGTTGCTGCTGTCGTCAAAGATAGCGATTTCCAGACGGAGCGCATCGCTGACGGCAGTCACCAGCCTTTCGGCCGAGGCACGGATTTCCTCCAGATTTGCCATGTTATTCCTCCTTTATTGATGGTGATGCTGAGTGCCCATATGAAAACATGTGTGGGATTTAGCGCCGGATTACTGCGGCGGACGCAGAAACCGTTTATACGCGGAATAATGCCCGCTGTGCTATGCGGACATTATACCATATATTCAGGAGCAATGACAGTAAAAATGGCAAATTTGGCAATTATGTGTCAATTGACAATAATTGACAAATGACAAGCGGTAAATCGCAATTTTGGCAATTTTATTTGGTATTGAAAAGGAGAGGAATGAAAATATATGGTAGAATGTAGACCTGTGATTTTTTATAAACGATAAAATTCCCGGATTTTAATGGGATATTGCAGACTTTAAAAATATTTTCAACGTAAAATCCAAATCTGAGCAAAAATTCTGTGAAAGTTGGCACGATGATTGCTAAATAGTAGGACAGAAAGTGTTGACTCCCGCTTTGGTAATTTAAAAGGGAGATGAGAGGAAATCTAAAGGAGGAAAAGAATGTTAGAAAAGAAAGAACCATTGAATTTGACAGGCAGGGTTGCAGTTGTCACGGGCGGAAGTTCAGGTATCGGGCTGGGAGTTGTGGAGATTTTATCGGCATATGGAGCGAAAGTCGCCATGGTGGACATCAGCCCCAAAGGAGAAGAAAAAGCACAGGAACTGAGAGCGGCCGGCAGGGATGTTACCTTTTTTCAGTGTGATGTGACGAGTGAGGAACAAGTTAAAAAGACGGTGGACGATGTGGTGACGAAGTACGGGCCAATCAATATTTTACATAACAATGCAGGCGTTACGGTCCGTAAAACAATCGATAACCTTACGGAAAAGGAATGGGATTTTGTACTCGATGTAGGGCTTAAGGGAATGTTCCTGTTTTCCAAACATGTAATCCCGGTAATGGAGGCCAACGGCGGCGGAAGCATTATCAATACCGGCTCGGGCTGGGGACTCAAGGGCGGAGATCAGGCGGTTGCCTACTGTGCGGTGAAGGGCGGTATCGTCAATGCCACGAGGGCGATGGCGATTGATCACGGCCCGAAGAATATCCGGGTGAACAGTGTAAATCCGGGCGACACCGATACGGCGATGCTGCGCGACGAAGGCAGGCAGACGGGAATAGTAAAAGAAGAAGCGGATCAGGACGCTTACTTAAAGGACTGCGGAACAGACAGGCCGCTCAAAAGAATCGGAATGCCGGAGGATATTGCCAATGCAGTATTATTCCTTGCAAGTGATTTATCAAGCTGGGTGACGGGAGCGGCATTAGTAGTAGACGGCGGCGGAATCGCTTAACCATAAAATATAGATATTCAGCATATAAAGGAGGAAACAAGCACATGAAAGGATTTGAAAGCCATCCTTACATACCAAACTCGGTTCCGGAAGTACAGGAGGAAATGCTCCGTGAAATCGGTCTTGGCTCATTAGAGGAGCTTCATAAGAACGTACCCGAACTGTTGAAATTAAAAAATGAAATGAACCTTCCAAAGGCATTTCGTTCTGAATATGAATTGAAAAGACACGTGGAGCGTGTCCTCTCAAAGGATACGGACTGTCACAGAAACCTTAATTTCTTAGGCGCCGGCTGCTGGCAGCACTATGTTCCTGCCATTTGCGACGAAATCAACGGCAAAGGCGAATTTCTTACCGCATACGGCGGAGAGCCGTATAATGACGAGGGACGCTTCCAGTCGCTGTTTGAATATGCCAGCATGGTTGCGGAGCTGGTCGATATGGAAGTGGTCAATGTGCCGACGATGGACTGGGCGCAGGCGGCTGCCACGACGGTCAGGATGGCTCAGCGGATTACGAACCGTTCCGTAGTCCTGGTTCCGGAGTATATCGATGCCGAGAAGCTGAAAATCATGGAAAACTATGCAGAGTCATGCCTCCGTTTTGAGAAGGTAAAATGTGATGAGAGAGGACTCATCGATTTATCGGATCTGAAGGAAAAAGCAGGCGCAGATACTGTCGGCATATATTTTGAGAACCCGGGTTATCTCGGTGTGATTGAGCAAAACGGACAGGAAATTTCCGATATAGTACATGCGGCCGGGGGACTCAGCCTTGTCGGCATTGATCCGATTTCCCTCGGGGTACTCGCAACGCCGGCATCCTACGGCGCAGATATCGTCTGCGGTGATTTGCAGCCGCTGGGCATTCATATGAACTACGGCGGCGGCCAGTCCGGCTTTATGGCGACTAGAGATGAAGAAAAATATGTTATGGAATTCCCGTCCCGTCTCTTTGGCATTGCCCCAACGACAGAGCCGGGAGAGTACGGCTTTGGAGACGTGGCTTATGACAGGACGTCATTTGGACACCACAGGGAGCACGGCAAAGAATACGTTGGAACCCAGTCGGCTCTTTGGGGCATTACGGCAGGGGTTTATCTGGCGACCATGGGCCCGCAGGGCATGGAAGAGGTGGGACAGATTATCATGTCCAATGCGCAGTATGCAGCCGCTAAGATAAATGAGATTCCGGGAGTGAAGGCCAATCCGTTCGGCAGCGTCTTCTTTAAAGAATTCGTCGTGGATTTCAGCGGAACAGGAAAAACGGTGAAACAGATTAATAAAGCCCTGCTTGATAAAGGGATTTTCGGTGGCAAGGACTTATCGGAGGATTTCCCCGGACTGTCCGAGTCTGCTCTTTACTGTGTAACCGAAATCCATACGAAAGAAGATATCGATACTTTAATTAAAGCGCTTTATGAAGTCACCAAATAAGCTTTCAGAAAGGAATGATAACGTGAAAAGAATAGATAGATCAGAAAAGGTCAGAGTTCATTTCCACCAGGCAAAATGGGATGAGCCGATAATTTATGAGCTTAGCACTCCGGGCGAGCGCGGAATCTTAGTGGGCGCTCCGGATGAAGAGATAGCCGGACAGACAAAAGGCATTGATGCGCTTCCGGAAGGTATGAAGAGAAATACGAAGCTGAACCTGCCGGAGCTTTCCCAGAGCCGTGTCTTAAGACACTATGCCAGGCTGGCGCAGCAGACTCTGGGCGCAGATGTTAATATTGAGATCGGACAGGGCACTTGTACGGTTAAATACAGCCCGAAGGTAAATGAGCAGTTATCTGCTTTAATCCGCGAATATCATCCTCTTCAGGATGCGGATACGGTGCAGGGGATGCTTGAGATTTTTCATGAGACCGACAAATACATGAGTGAAATTTCCGGTATGGATCATTTCACCTTCCAGCCGGGCGGAGGTTCCCAGGGAATCTTAACGATGGCCTCGGTCATGAGAGCTTATTTTAAAGATAAAGGGGAAGACAGGGATGAGATTATCACAACGATTTATTCCCACCCCTCCGATGCGGCCGCTCCTGCGGTAGCCGGCTTTAAAATCGTTTACTTACAGCCGGATGAGAAGACGGGCGTTCCCGATTTAGAGCAGCTCAAAGCTGCGGCGGGACCTAAAACGGCAGGTTATATTGTGGCAAATCCGGAGGATACCGGCGTTTATAACAGCCATGTGAAAGAATTTGTGGATTATATCCATTCCATCGGCGGTCTTTGCGGATACGACCAGGCAAATGCAAACGGGCTGTTGGGCGTCACAAGGGCAAGAGACGCAGGCTTTGATATGTGCTTCTTCAATCTCCACAAAACATTCTCCACGCCCCATGGCTGCGGCGGTCCGGCCTGCGGAGCAACGGGAGTGCAGAAGGCTCTGGTTCAATACCTTCCGGCTCCGATTGTGGACTATGACGGTGAGAAATATTTCCTTAATTATGACATCTGCAGTAATCCGTGCGCAGTGGGTAAAGTAAGGGAATGGTACGGCGTGGCTCCGGTTGTGCTCAAGGCATACTGCTGGATCCGCAGCATGGGACCGGACGGCCTGTATCAGGTGGCCAAGACCGCAGTTCTCAATAATAATTATATGTTTAAGAAGCTGATGGAGCTTCCGGAGGTGACTGCCTATTATGAGGACGGCAACAACCAGAGAATCGAACAGGCTCGCTATTCGCTGGAGACGATGGAAAAAGAAACATGTATCGGCACACTGGATATCCAGAGGCGCATGATGGATTTCGGGATGCATTACTGGACCTCCCATCATCCGTTCTATCTGCCGGAGCCGATGACGCTGGAGCCTACCGAGACACCTTCCAAGAAAGATATCGATGAATATATCGAGACATTGAAATATGTATTTAAAGAGGCTCATGAGAATCCTGATATCATTAAGACGGCGCCTCATAGAAGTGTCACGCATCAGGTGGACGAATCCGGTATGGATGATCCGGCCAGATGGGCAACAACATGGAAAATGTACTTAAAAAAATACAGCGATTGAGATTCTTTGTGATACACTATATTATAGAAGAAACTATTAACGCAATGCGGTTGTAGAAGACGCTGTGATACAGATATAAGAAGGACTGCTTTGAAGTGGGTATCATTTTAAAGCAGTCCTGCTTTTTATGGAGGGCCGATGAAGAAGCTAGGACTTATTATTAATCCCATTGCAGGCATGGGCGGCAGTGTGGGGCTCAAAGGAACGGATCATGTGGTGGAGGAAGCAATCAGGCGCGGAGCGCAGCCAAGAGCCGGAGAACGTGTAAAAGCGGCGCTCACAAAGCTTATTGAAATCAGAGATCAGATTACTGTTTATACATATCCCGGTGATATGGGCGGAGAGCTGGCAAAGAGCCTTGATTTTCCCACGGTGCTTTTAACGGCGGCCGGAACGGACGCGGCGGAGTCGGACGCTGTGGACGCGGATTCGGGGTATACGGCTGCAGGACATACGGATGCGGCAGATACAATAGAGCTGGCAAAGAAGCTTTTGGAAGAACAAGTGGACCTGCTATTATTTGCGGGAGGTGACGGGACGGCCAGGGACATTTACGAGGCAGTGGAGCTGAAGGTGCCCTGTGTGGGAATCCCGGCCGGTGTAAAGATTCATTCGCCGGTCTATGCGAAAAATCCCCAGGCTGCCGGACGGCTGGCTCTTATGTGGCTCACCGGGAAGGTGCAGAAGACGGAGGAACTGGAGGTTTTGGACATTGATGAAGAGCGGTACCGGAGAGAGGAGTTAAGCACAAGGCTTTATGGTTATCTTCTGGTGCCGAGGGAAAAGACGCTGACACAGAACCGCAAAGCGCCGACCCCCGTCTCTGAGACGGCATCGATTGAGGCGATTGCCTATGATATAATAGAAGCGATGGAACCGGAGACCTGCTATCTCATCGGCGCGGGAACCACGACCAGGGGAATCATGCATCTTTTGGGTCTAAAGAATACTCTGATCGGAGTAGATCTGATATGCGGCAAAAAGCTTGTGGCGGCCGATTTGTACGGGGATACGATTTTGTCATATATTAAAGGAAGAAGGACAAAACTGATCGTGACGGTAACCGGAGGCCAGGGCTATCTGTTCGGCCGCGGCAACCAGCAGCTTACCCCGGAGGTCATAAAAGAAATCGGGAAAGAAAATATTATCATACTGGCGACAAAGGCAAAGCTGGCGGCGCTGGGAGGACGGCCGCTGCTGGTAGATACCTATGATGAGGCGTGTAATCTTTCCCTTTGCGGGTATTACCGTGCGGTCACCGGGTATGGGGAATATACAATGTGCAGGGTGACAATAGATTGATGAGTAATTGAGGATGGAGGACGCGTCCGGAACGGACCGGGGCCGGTGTGGCGAGGGGGAGTTTTTCTGAGTCTTCCGTCCCCGGTTGGAGGTTGTCGTGAGGGGGGAATCCGGCCGGAATGAATTGTTACGGGGACCGCTCGCGCTTATTGGAGTGCGCAGCGGAATGCTAAGCTCGTGAGGGACCTCGCTAAGCACCGGCGGACTCCCAT
>ENA-UONQ01003094-UONQ01003094.1-human-gut-metagenome-genome-assembly--contig:-CS26-NODE-3094-length-9957-cov-4.452737_pt1 | contig 9957 bp, 8 predicted proteins | sample MGYA00242460_ERZ724007 | MGnify/ENA metagenome assembly ERZ724007
AGGCAGAATCATCTGCAAAGATTATCGTAATCGGTGTAGGTGGTGCAGGAAATAATGCTGTACATAGAATGGTGGAGGAATCCATCGGCGGCGTTGAATTCGTTGGAATCAACACCGATAAACAGGCGCTGACCCTCTGTAAGGCACCTACCATTCTCCAGATCGGCGAGAAGCTGACCAAGGGACTGGGCGCAGGAGCAAAACCTGAGGTTGGAGAGAAAGCAGCCGAGGAGAGCATCGAAGAGCTCAAACAGATCATGGAAGGCGCTGATATGGTATTCGTCACCTGCGGTATGGGCGGCGGAACCGGAACAGGTGCAGCACCGGTTGTAGCAGGCGTTGCAAAAGAAATGGGCATTCTGACTGTCGGCGTTGTAACAAAACCGTTCAAATTCGAGGCAAGAACCCGTATGAGCAATGCGCTGATGGGAATCGAAAAACTCGAGGAAAACGTAGATACCCTGATCGTGATCCCGAACGACAAACTTCTTGAAATCGTAGACCGCCGGACAACCATGCCGGAGGCATTAAAGAAAGCAGACGAGGTTCTGCAGCAGGCCGTACAGGGCATCACAGACCTGATCAACCTGCCGGCACTCATCAACCTCGACTTCGCAGATGTTCAGACCGTTATGACCGACAAGGGTATCGCCCACATCGGTATCGGCGAGGCAAAGGGCGACGACAAAGCGCTCGAGGCTGTACAGCAGGCTGTTTCCAGTCCGCTGCTTGAGACCACCATCGAGGGTGCAAGCCACGTTATCATCAACATTTCCGGAGATATCTCCCTTATGGATGCAAACGATGCTGCAAGTTACGTACAGAATCTGGCTGGAGAGGATGCAAACATCATCTTCGGTGCTATGTATGATGATTCTGTTACCGATACAGCGAAGATCACCGTTATCGCAACAGGTCTCAACGATGCAACGGCGAAACAGGCAAGCGTATCCCGCAAAGAGCCGGCAGATGCAAGAAAGAGCGCATTTTCCAGCAGCAGCTTCTCTGCACAGGCAGCCGCTCCGGTACACACTGCTCCGAAAGCTTCCGCTCCGGTACAGCCGCAGCCACAGGTTCAGGTGCAGCCGCAGGTACAGGCTCAGCAGACCATGACAAGCAATGTTCCGAAAAAGGACATCCAGATCCCGGATTTCTTAAGAAACCGCAGATAAGCAAAGAATAATAAGCAAATAACGAATTTACCTCGACACGCCGCAGACCGAAAATGTTGCGGCGTGTCGAAGTTTGTTGATCAAAAAAGAAGGTCATTCTTCCGAAAACGACAAAAAATTCACCCCCTTCCGTCTATAATAGGGTCTGTTAGAAATTCAGACCATGCAAAAGGCGCAGGGGGTGTTTTTTTGCACTATGAGATCTTTCTGGATCTTCTCTTTGCAGAGAATCTTCTGCTGAATTATACTATTCTGCGCCTTTCCTCCTTTCTTCTGAAACGATCTGCCACGCGAAGAAGGAGTTTTGCGGCAGCCGCGCTCGGCGCCGGTTATGCGGTGCTGTATGCCGTGTTTGCACGGTATCTGCCGGGTGCGCTGCTCGCCCTGGTCGGAATCGGAATTACAACAGGGATGGTGAAATCTGGCTGCAGAATCACGACAGTACGGGATCTTGTGGTGGGAATGGCAGGCTATATACTGTCCGGTTTTCTGATCGGCAGTGCATACCGCCTGTTCCGGGAGCTGATGCCGGGAAGGGGAATTTTTCTTTTTCTTCTTTCCGGGAGTGCCGCATATGCGGGAACACTCCTCCTGCTGAAGATCCGAAAGGAGATACTCCTGGAACACGCCAGGCAGGTTACGGTACAGCTTGTGCAGAATGGGAAATGGAAAAAAGTAAAAGGACTGTACGACACGGGCAATACTTTGCGGGATGCCACAACCAAAAAGCCGGTCTCGGTCGTACCGTACACTGTGATACTCGAATTGTTCCCGGACGAAATGCGGACAGGGATTGCGGCGCTTGCAAGGCACGAGACGGTGCCGGAGCCGGAACAGCTTCTTGCGCTGCAGCCCCGTTACATACCGTTTCGCGGACTGGAAGGCGGGGGCTTTCTGCCGGTGATCCGGATCTCGGAAATGATTCTTGTGACAGAACATACAGCCAGGCACATAAGCGGACCGCTGATTGCGCTTGGCGGAGAAAATAGTTCATCTCCCAGGGGCTATGAAATAATTTTGCATCCAGATCTCATGGAAGGACAGGAGGAATGAAGTATGCTGCAGGCTGCACTGCCAAACGGATTCCGGCTTCGTATGCTGCCGCGGTCCGTACCGGCTGTATTTCGTCAGACAGGAGAGATTTTCTATATCGGAGGCGCAGACGTTCTCCCGGCGCCTCTGGAGGGCCAGGCGGAGGCGGACGCGATCGCCGGGCTTTCCGATCCGGAAAACGAGACGGCAAGGAGCGAGCTGATCGAACACAATCTGCGCCTTGTCGTCTACATTGCACAGAAATTTGACAACACGGGAGTCGGTGTGGAGGATCTGATCTCGATTGGGACGATCGGCCTCATCAAGGCGATCAACACGTTCAATCCGGAGAAAAAGATCAAGCTCGCCACGTACGCGTCCCGGTGCATCGAGAACGAGATTCTGATGTATCTGCGGAGAAACAACAAGACGCGCATGGAAGTTTCGATTGATGAGCCGCTCAATGTGGACTGGGATGGAAATGAACTGCTCTTGTCCGATATCCTCGGAACGGAGGAGGATGTGATCTACCAGGGTCTCGAGCAGGAGGCGGAACACCGCGTGCTCGGAAGTGCAATCAGCAAGCTCTCGGAGCGGGAGCAGGTGATTGTGAAGCTCCGGTTCGGCATCAATATGCCGGAGGGACGGGAGAAAACGCAGAAAGAAGTCGCGGATCTTCTCGGGATTTCCCAGTCGTATATCTCGCGGCTGGAAAAACGGATTATGAAACGGCTGCGGAAAGAGATTGCGCGGTATGAATAGAGAATAAATAGGAATTGAGAATAGAAAAATATGCCCTGCCCGGAGGAAACAAAAAAAGGTTTCTGCCCGGGCAGGGCATTGTCGGTCATCGGTTAAAAAGGGTTACCGTGTCTCAAACCGGCATACGGTGCAGGCATGCGGAGCAAGCGCTGCAGAGAAACTGCCGTTTAAAGTGAGCTTTTCGCCGCAGCAATTGCTTGTTTTTTTCTGATAAGAAAAGTATAATAGAGAGCATAGTGCAAAACAAGAAGACAAACCGGATAAAAGAGGTGATTTTTTGATGGAAGATCTGATCGGAGTATATGGAATCCTGGATCGGGATCACTGGCCGGAAGCTCTGTTTCAGCTGCTGGACGGCGGAGTGGAGATAAGATGGAAGGAACCGTATGCGTTTCATAATGCAGAGCGGGGAACGTATTCCGGGTGGCTGATGCAGTATACACTTTCCGGAACCGGATGGTTTGAAAAAAACGGAAAAACGTATGAGATGAGCCCCGGAAAAGTTTTCCGTCATCATATGGGAATTTCACCATCGTCGTACCGGAAAGAACGGCAGAACGGTGCCGTCTGAAATCTGAGTTTTGTACGAAGAAATAAAGGGAGGAAACAAAACAAATGGAACGAGAAACATTCCAATCGCGCCTTGGCTTTCTTCTGCTTTCGGCAGGATGTGCCATCGGCATCGGAAATGTATGGAAATTTCCGTATATGGTAGGAAACAACGGAGGCGGCATTTTCGTGCTGTTTTATCTGTTGTTCCTTGCCATTATGGGAGTTCCGATTCTGTCGATGGAGCTTGCCATCGGAAGAGGAAGCAAAAAGAGTACCGTGCGCGCGTATGGGGAACTGGAGAAGAAAGGGCAGAAGTGGCATATCCACGGATACGTTGCCCTCATCGGAAACTATCTGCTGATGATGTTCTACACCGTCGTTGCAGGCTGGATGCTGTACTATTTCTACAGCTTTTTAATCGGAAAATTCAGCGGCCTGACAGGCGACGCCGTAACCGGAAAATTCAACGAGATGCTTTCATCTCCGTCGATTCTTGTCATTACCATGCTGATTATTACAATTGCAGGCTTTCTGATCTGTTCGGTGGGTCTGCAGAACGGCGTGGAGCGTGTTACAAAGGTGATGATGATCGTGCTGATGGTCATCATGATTTTCCTTGCGGTTTACAGCTTTACGATGCCGGGTGCCAAAGAGGGACTGAAATTCTATCTGGTGCCGGATATGCAGCAGATCGAACAGGTGGGACTGTTCCACATTATCACAAACGCGATGAGCCAGGCATTTTTTACGCTGAGCCTTGGTATCGGCGCGATGCTGATTTTCGGCAGCTACTTAAACGGCGGAAAATCCCTGCTCGGCGAGGCAGTCAGCATTGCAGCGCTCGATACGTTTGTAGCGATTACCGCAGGCCTCATCATTTTCCCGGCGTGCTTCTCCTACAACGTACAGCCGGACAGCGGCCCGAAGCTGATCTTTATGACGCTGCCGCACATTTTCACCTCGATGAAGGGCGGACGGATTTTCGGAAGCTTCTTCTTCCTGTTCCTGTTCTTTGCGGCGCTGTCTACCATCATCGCTGTATTTGAGAATATCATGTGCTGTTTTTCTGAGATTTTCGGCGTTTCCAGAAAACAGTCAGCCATCATCAACTGCATTCTGGTGATCTTAGGATCCCTGCCGTGTGCACTCGGCTACAATGTGTGGTCCGGATTCCAGCCGCTCGGCGCAGGAAGCACCGTTCTTGATCTTGAGGACTTTATCGTCAGCAACCTTCTGCTGCCGGTCGGCTCTCTGATTTACCTTCTGTTCTGTACTTCAAAATGGGGCTGGGGCTTCAAAAACTACCAGGCAGAGGCAAATAAGGGCGGGGGCCTGAAAGTGCCGGACTGGGTACGGGTTTATCTTTCTTATATTCTGCCGTTGCTGCTTCTGGTATTAATTGTCCAGGGACTGATCGGATAAGACAGGAACAAAAAGGTCAATATCAGACGAAAAAAAGATAAGAAAAGAACTGGAAAAAAAGCCAGGAATACGAGATAATAAAAGACAAGAGACCAGAACAGGTGCCGGGACCCGGAAGTATCAGGTGTCCCGGCACTTGTCGGATCAGAAAGGATACAGGAGAAAGGGGAACAAAATGGGAAAATTTACACCACTGGATTTCAACAAATATGCAGCACTGGCCCGTCAGGCAGCGGCAGAAGGCTGTGTACTTCTGAAAAACGAAAATGAGGCACTCCCGCTTCGAAAAGGAGACAAAGTGGCTGTTTTCGGAAGAATTGCATTCCACTATTATAAGAGCGGACTTGGCTCCGGCGGTCTTGTCAATACGAAATACGTTGTCGGTATTCTGGATGCCTTAAAAGAAGAAAAAGACATTACACTCGACGAGAATCTTCTTGGAACATACGAAAAATGGATCGAGAAAAATCCGTACGACGAAGGACAGGGCTGGGGCAAGGTGCCGTGGTCCCAAAAAGAGATGGAGCTGACCGACGAGATCGTGGAGAGTGCAAAAGGCGCCGATGCAGCCATCGTTGTTGTAGGCCGTACCGCAGGTGAGGATCAGGACAACAAAAATGAGGCAGGCAGCTATCTCTTAACCGATACTGAAAAAGAGATGGTAGAAAAAGTCAGCAAAGCATTTGCAAGAACAATCGTTGTGCTGAACGTCGGAAACATTATCGACATGAAATGGGTGAAAGAGTGCAATCCGGCAGCTGTTCTCTATGTATGGCAGGGTGGTCAGGAAGGCGGAAACGGTGTTGCCGATGTACTGATGGGAAGAGTCAATCCGTGCGGTAAGCTGACCGACACGATTGCAGAGAATATCGAGGACTATCCGTCCCAAAGCTGCTTCGGCGATCTGACCCGCAATGAGTACAAAGAGGATATCTACGTCGGATACCGCTACTTTGAGACCTTTGCAAAAGAGAAAGTATTGTATCCGTTCGGTTTTGGTCTTTCCTATACGACATTTGCCGTGACCGCAGAGGCAGAAGAGAAAGATGTTGACAATGTAACCGTGACGGCAACCGTTGAAAATACCGGCAAAACGGATGGTAAAGAGGTTGTTCAGGTTTATGTAAAAGCTCCGCAGGGTGTTCTTGGAAAACCATCCCGCGCACTCGTCGGTTTTGCAAAGACCGGTGTTCTTGCACCAGGCGCAAAAGAGACGCTGACGATCGATGTGACCAAAGAGAGCTTTGCATCCTACGATGACAGCGGTGCAACCGGCCACAAATCCTGCTACGTACTCGAAGAGGGCAGTTATGAGTTCTACGTCGGAAGCGATGTCAGAAGCGCAGCCTTTGCCGGTGCATACGAGCAGCCGTTCAAAGTGGTTGAGATCCTGACCGAGGCTATGGCTCCGGTAGAAGCATTTGAGCGCATGAAAGCTGTTCCGGGCGAAGACGGAACGTTAAAACCGGGATATGAGGCAGCTCCTCTGCGCACCGTAGATCCGATCGAGCGCATGAAAGAAAACCGCATGGAGCCGATCACCTATACCGGTGACAAAGGCTACAAGCTCGGTGATGTCCTGGATAAGAAAGTAACGATGGAAGAGTTCGTGGCACAGCTTTCCGATGAAGATCTGATCTGCATCTTCCGCGGCGAGGGCATGTGCAGCCCGAAGGTTACTCCGGGAACCGCAGCAGCATTCGGCGGCCTGACACCGGAACTGCAGGAATTCGGTATTCCGGCAGCCTGCTGTACCGACGGCCCGTCCGGACTCCGCTTTGACTGCGGAACGAGAGCCTTCTCCATGCCGAACGGAACCCTGCTTGGCTGTACGTTTGACCTTCCGCTGGTAGAAGATCTGTACGAGATGGCAGGACGCGAGATGAGACAGAACCGTGTCGATGCCTTGCTCGGACCTGGTATGAATATTCACAGAAACCCGCTGAACGGCCGTAACTTTGAGTATATCTCCGAGGATCCGTACCTGACCGGATGGATCAGTGCCGTACAGATTCTTGGTATGGAAAAATCCGATGTAACCGGAACCATCAAACATTTCTGTGCAAATAACCAGGAGTCCAACCGACATCATGTGGACGCCGTTGTTTCCGAGCGTGCCCTGCGTGAAATCTATCTGAAGGGATATGAAATCGCAGTCAAAGAAGGCGGCGCAAGATCCATCATGAGCACTTACGGACCGGTCAACGGCATCTGGACTGCAGGAAATTACGATCTTCTGACCACGATTCTGCGCGGCGAGTGGAACTACGACGGCTTCGTTATGACTGACTGGTGGGCAATGTCAAACCGTGAGGGATATGAAGCAACCAAAACAACCCATGCACCGATGGTATCTGCCGGAAACGATGTCTTCATGGTATGCACCGACTGCTCCGATATGGGACAGGACGATGTGAAAGAGGCACTGGAAAACGGCGAGATCACAAGAGGCGACCTGCAGAGAAATGCGATGAATGTCCTGCATTTCATCCTTGGAACTCCAAGCATCTTACGGTTCCTGGACCGCATCAGCGAGGAAGAGAAAGAAGCACAGGAGCAGATGGGCGACAACGATTTCGTTGCAGCAGATCTTGTAACATACGAGGCAGATCCGGCAACGGGAGATGTTGTGATTGACGCATCCGCATGGAACACGAAAAAAGGAAACAGTGAAGTATGCGGTGTTACGATTCTGGCTGACAAGATGGGAACGTACGATATCGAAATCGAGATGAAATCCGATCTGGAAGACCTCGCACAGCTGCCGGTAACCGTGTACATCGACAATATCGTGAAAACTATGATCAGCATCCGCGGAACAAAAGGTGAGTGGATCAAAGAGACGAGAGACCTTGGCTTCTTCTTCGGCCCGAACCACTACCTGAAGCTGTACTTCGGCGCAAATGGTCTGGAGCTTGGAAAGATCCGCCTGAAGTTAAGAGAAGGCATGGAAGTACTGAGCAAACACGAGGAATAAATAAAAAAAGAAATACAGAGAAAAACCGGAACCCGGGAGCCGCTGTTTGAAAGCGGTGCCGGGTTCCGGTTTTTCGTATGAAAGAAGATTTTTATGGAAGAAGCTGTTTTTTAGTGAAGCTCGTCCTCATCCACATCAATCACATTGTCATCGTGCAGGATTTTCTGCTGGTTGATCTCGGTCTGGATGACGTTTTTGATCCGGCGTTTTGCGCGGCCCATGTAGTAGGTGGTGACAAGATCGGAAATGCCGCTGTAGACAAGGCAGATACCGATGAAAATGTTTGTGGTTGCAACGGCATCAAACGGATTGGTACAGATGATGATGCCGAGAACGCTGGTTAAAAGAGCCAGCAGGAACTCAAGCCACCATTTTTCCAGCCCTGTTTTTTTGAGGTTGAACGCCTTCTGAATGCTGAGCAGTCCGTTTGCCAGAAGGATGATACCGATGACAACCGGGATGAATGCGATTACAAGGTCACTTTCAAAGATAACGAAGCAGCCAAACAGAATCAGTACCAGGGCAACGAACAGATCGTAGCGGAAGAAAAACGGTTCGCCGCGGCTTGCAATGTAGCGGATCAGCGCAACAACGCCGCCGAACAGGAGCAGTGCTCCGGCGATATAACAGATCAGCAAACTTGTTTTTACGGGGTAGACGATCAGCACGATACCTAGTATAATAGAGACAGCGGCTGAAAGCAGGAAACTGTTTTTCACATCCTGAAAAAATTGTTTCATAAGGATTCTCCTTTCCACTTGAATGTGGTTTTTCGTTTGCTTTTATAGTAGCTTTTCAAAGCAGAAAAAGCAATGGACAAATTGAAAAAAATGTACGAAGAAATGGAATCGTGAAACGGAAGAAAGAGAGGGTAAAAAAGATGCAGGACGAACAGAAAAAGTTCCAGGAGAAGCTCTCCGAATTGCTGTCCTACGCCAGAAACCATGAAAATAAAGTAACGATGAAAGAAGTCAGAGACTTTTTTGAAGACTTTGCACTGGATGAGCAGAAAGTTACCTTTGTCTGCGAATATCTGACGATGGAGCAGGTCGATGTGGCAGATTATGAGCCGGGCGTCGTGCCGGAGGAGACCGAAAAAGAAAAGAAAAAACCGGAGTTTTCCGAGGAGGAGCTGCGTGCCTTACAGCAGTATCTTGACGAACTGCCGGAGACAGAAACACCGTCGGAGGAAGAAACGGCAGAGCTTTACCGGAAAGCGGCAGAGGGCGATTCCCTTGCAAAGAGCATGCTCGTGCAGCTCTGGCTTCCAAAAGTTATTGAGACCGCAAAAGAAATGCACACCCGCGATTTCTTCCTAATGGATCTGGTGCAGGAGGGAAATGTCGGACTTTTAGTAGCGCTGGAGTCCGTTGTAAAAGCTGAGACGGCGGAGCAGGCGATTGATGCGGCTGTGCGTGAGACGATCAGCGATTTCATGGAAGAACACAGAGTTCAGAAACACAAGGACAATACTGTAGTCAATAAAGTAAACCGCTTAAAAGACGCCATCGAGGAACTCTCCGACGGCGATGACATGGATTTCAGTGTGGCAGAGCTTTCCGCGTATCTTGACATGTCCGTGGAAGAGATTGAGGATATTCTGCGGATTGCAGGCGAAGAGCCGTAACAAAAGGCTGGTATTTGCACAGAAACTGTGTGAATTGGCAATAAAACAAAAGCAAAGGAGAAAAATACAATGGTACATCATATTGTTATGTGGAAATTCAAACCGGAAGTAGAGGATGCAAAGAAACCGGGCTGAAAAAAGCGATGGCAGAGAACCTGAAAAGCCTGGTCGGCAAAGTGCCGGGACTGTTGACGGTTGACTTTGTAGAAGCACCGCTTGCATCTTCCACCCATGATATGGCACTTGTCACAACCCTGGAAAAAGCAGAGGATGTAGCTGTATATGCAAAACATCCAGAGCACGTAAAAGTAGCAGACACCTATGTACGTCCGTACACAACGGAGCGTGCAGCACTCGATTACGAAGAGTAAAAACAAATACGGACTTTAGAGCGTGTCTGAAAAACCATTTCC
>ENA-UONQ01003107-UONQ01003107.1-human-gut-metagenome-genome-assembly--contig:-CS26-NODE-3107-length-9913-cov-4.586427_pt1 | contig 9913 bp, 5 predicted proteins | sample MGYA00242460_ERZ724007 | MGnify/ENA metagenome assembly ERZ724007
ACGAGGTCGATGAAGCAGGAAGCCCATTGGCTTTAGACAATGGGTAGTTCACAATACGAAGAAGTAACGGTATAAAACAGCAGATATTATTAAATTTTTAAGAACAAAGCCATTTGCAGGAGAATATATACCACAAGTAGAGATTCATATGTTTAACATCCAAGAACATGAGTTGGATGTTCTTGTAGTTTATGGAGGGATTCATACCCCATATTATTTGCGAGAAGAGTGGGGAAAGACTCAGAAACTTATTGATAGAGTGAGGGCAGGAGCCATTTATACGCGAACAGCAGATATGAATACACCAAGAAACATGACCGCAAGCATAGAACATACAGAATATTTGTGGAGAAAGCATTTTGGGTATGACCTTCAATCAGCCAAAAGGTTTGAGTTGTTGTTGGAAGATATTAAAGGGTGGTCAGATGCAGATTGGGATGTAAATAGACAATAATATCATCAGGATTATCCAGAGTATAGGATTAGTGCTGGAGAATCATCAGAAGGATTTGACCATATAAGTTATTTTTATGATGACGAGAGAATTCTCTATGTAGATTTGAGATTGGAAAGAATATCTGTACAGATCGCAAAGGATTGTTGATGCCGATATTGGTATTTGAGAATGAAGATCAAAGGATAGATTTTGAAGAATTAGTGTATCCAGATTAAGGAAAATTGCACAGAACGGGGCACAATATAAAAGAATATTGGATTTGTCTCAGAACGGAAATAAAGACTATATAATTCAAGAGGTGAAGAGGCTGATTCCGGAGCAGTTTGCTCTAGGAACTAATGAATTGGAAATTTTAAGAGCGGTGCATCTGGTAGAGATTATGGGATTTATCACACCGTTGAGAAGTGATGTGATTTCAGAACGTGCAGTAAGTGATAGTTTGTATGATTGAATATATAGGAAACATCAAGGATGAAATTACTAGTTTAATATGATAAGTACAAGTTTGCATCAAAAGGTTAAAGGAAAAGTGTTAAGACTTATGATAATATTTTGAAATCAGACCTGGGATATAAAAGAAAACTATGAATGGATTTTAGGCGAGTAAACGGATTCCGCCAAGGATTAATTCTGCCTTTCGGGAATCTAAATCACAGCTTTAACACATACAGATTTGTAAGATTAAATTCCACAGAGAGGTGGAATTTAAATTTGCAAGTGGCTGGAAAATAAAAAAGTGCCCAAAATTATAATACTGTCATTGAGACATATTATCATTTGTGATATAATTTTTTCATCGGGTTTGAGTTAGAAAATCTGGCAGAAAAACATGGAGGAAAACCGTAAAAATGGAATATTTTGAAGCGATCCATGAGACATCGTATTTATCTGCTCCTGATGCACCGGTGTATCGTAAAATCATGAGATGTTTTTACAGAGAATATGAGAAGATGCATTTTCAGATGTATAAAGAAGATGTTTTTCAACTGCTCAGGCAGGATGATGCATTTGCAGATTATCAGATGGAACAGCTGGTGGCAGATCTAGAGGCATTGGTTCGGTGGAAAAATCTGACTCGAATTCAGGATCCTGGAAAGGTGTATACGATTGCGGATTATAAAAACAAGCAATACCGTTATACGATGTCGGAGTACGCAGTAGAGATTGAACGCTTAACAGTACGGCTGGAGAATATTTTTCTGGAATCCGGAAATTTATCCACTAATTTTTTTGTGCGGCTGGAACAGAGCCTGAAGGACGCAAAAGAAATGGAGAACATGAGTCTGAAGGAGATTAATGAGTGGTGGAATCTGCTTTAGGAAGATTTTTATAGGCTTAATAAAAATTTTCAGGATTATCTGCGAGATTTTTATTAGGGATAAACAGATCAGCTGATGAAATCGGTAGAATTTATTGTACATAAGGATAAATTTATTAAATATCTAAATGAATTTGTGCAGGAGCTGCAACGTCATTCTAAACGGATTGAGCAGATACTGATAGAAAGTATGCCAGTGATTGAGGAGCGTATTTTGGAGCGAGTGATACAGAGTGAACTGGATATTCCTCATGCAGTTTTGGAATTTCATGGCAATGCGGAGCCGAGTATTCGAGAAAATGTAATGGGGAAATGGAATTCTCTAAAAAAATGGTTTATAGATTCTTATGGAAATGAGTCTGAATGCAAAAAGGTTTTAAAAATTACAAATGATGTTATTAGGAGCATTATTCAAAATGCCGCACTAATTGTTCAGCTTCAGAATGGAGGAATCAGCAGAAAAGATGATTATCGAAAATTTCTGGAGTTGTTTTTACAATGTGAGGATTTGGAGGAGGCACAGAAATTATCGGCTCATGTTTTTGGTGTACAGAAAATACAACATTTTAAGACGCTGGAGCCTAGAGGGGAGGATGCGATTAATACCAGCATCTATCAGGAAGAACCGGGCATATTTTTATTGAAGCCTCACACAAGAGCTTACCGTGAGAAAAAGGATCGGCGAGGATTTACGGACAAATCTTTGGAAAAAATGCTGCAGAGAGAAGAGTATCTTCGAAAGGCAAGACGGCAGAAAGAGATCGTCATGCACTATGTCAGAGATAACAAGATCACATTTTCAGAAATAGAAGAGGTGGTTTCAGAGGAAACGAGAAGAATTCTGCTGCAGTGGATCACCCAGGCAAATATGAATTCTCAGAAAACAGGTAGAACGGAATATGGTCAGGAATATCATTTAATCAAGACAGAAGAAACGTGTGTACTGAAGTGTGAAGATGGGAATCTGGTCATGCCGGCCTTTATATTGGAGTTTAAATCGTTATGAATGAATGCAGAACATTGTTTGAAAATTTCTGGATCTGTAAGGATACAGATAAAGAAACTTATTATAAAGTCAAAAGGGACATCCCAAATTTTCAAAAATTTATCAGAGAGCAGTTGGGATGGAAGCTGGTTCATACAGAGAACTTATTAAAACTGGAAAAAAGGCCGGCACATGCAGAAGCTTTTATGGGAATTGGAGAATTTACAGAGATCAGAGACTATTGCATTCTATGTGTTGTATTGATGTATCTGGAAGATATGGAGGATCAGAAACAGTTCCTTCTGTCGGAACTTATCAACTATGTTGAAATGCAGTTAGAACCATATATGTCTGTCGATTGGACTTCTTTCACACAGAGAAAATCGCTGGTCCGAGTGCTGCAGTATATGGAAAAACTTCAGATGCTCCGGGTATATGAAGGGAAAAGCGAATCTTTTGGGACGGAAGCAGGGCAGGAAGTACTGTACGAAAATACCGGGTATTCCAGATATTTTGCAACTAGTTTTTCAACGGATATTTCGAAATATGAATCATGGGAAGATTTTGAAAAGACGGATTTTGAAGAATTTCAGGAAAACAGAGGAACACTCCGCATCAATCGTGTCTACAGGCAATTAGCGGTTTGCCCATCAATGTTTTGGGAGAGCAGTGAAGATGCAGACGCCCTTTATCTGAAGAATCAGCGTCAGTGGGTGGCAAAATATATGGGTGAAAATTTGGGAGGTAATCTGGACATTTATAAAAATCTGGCATGCTTTACATTAGAGAATGATGATTGTTACGGTTTTGTTCATCCGAGAGAGGCGACGCTTCCAGAGATTGTTCTTCTGGTTTGCGCTAAAATTCGAGAAGAACTCTCTGATGGCAGTCTGAAAAAACAGGAGAATGAATGCATTTCCATGACAAGGGAAGCGTTTGCGGGTAAGATCCTGGCTTGCCGAAGAGAGTGGAAAAATGGATGGAGTAAAGAATATCGGGAAATGGATGAAGAGCGTCTGGTGGAATAAGTGCGGGCATATATGAAACAGTGGCTGATGATCCGGGATAATGGAACACAGGTGACGATTTTTCCATCTGTGGGAAGAACTGCGGGATGCTATCCAGATGACTTTAAGGGAGGTATCGGGGAGTGAACAGCCGATGGAAAATGAACCGTATCGGGTTCGTGAATTTCTGGTTATATGATGAAGAGAATTTTGAATTTGTAAATGGGAAACTGCTTCTTCGGGGACAGAATGCATCAGGTAAATCAATTACAACTCAGAGTTTTATTCCTTTTATTTTGGACGGAGACCGGACGCCAAGCCGTTTAGACCCCTTTGGTTCCAGTGACCGAAGAATGGAATACTATTTTCTGGGGGAAGAAGGCAAAGAGGAATCTACCGGATACCTGTTTTTGGAATTCAAAAAAGAAAGTACAGAAGAATATCGTACAATTGGAATTGGACAGCGGGCAAAACGAGGAAAGCCAATGGATTTCTGGGGGTTTGTCATTTTAGATGGGCAACGGATCGGGGTTGATTTTCAGCTATATAAGGAAATTGGTTCGAGTAAAATTCCGTTGGATAAACGGGAAATGAAGACAGCGCTGGGAGAAGAAAATTTTTTTACTGTTAATCAGAGCGAGTATAAAAAAGCGGTCAACCAGTATGTTTTCGGATTTCGAAAAGCGGAGCAATACGAACAGTTTATTAAGCTTCTAGTCAAGGTACGTGCGCCAAAGCTTTCTAAGGAATTTAAGCCCACGAAAGTGTATGAGATACTGAATGATTCTTTGCAGACACTGACGGATGAGGATCTGCGCGCTATGGTGGATGCCATGGAAAAAATGGATGAGATTCAGGACAGCCTGGAGATGCTGAAGCGGGCATTTGAGGATGTAAAAATCATACGGAATGAATATACCCGCTATAATCAGTACATGCTGGCAAAAAAAGCACAGGCATACATGAAAATGAAGAAGAAATGCGAGTCTGAACAAGAGCGTCTGGATGAGCAGGAGAAGAAAAAGCAGGAGACAGAAGAATTTCAAAAAAACAAAACCTGTCGCTTGGAGGAACTGGAAAAGCAGAAAAGTCTGAAAATGACAGAACGGAATGGGCTTCTTGATACGGATCTGGAGGAAATTGACCGGAAACTGGAGCAGGCTGTCGGAGAGCAGAAAGAAGCTGCTCAAAAAGCAGAGCACTGGGAACATAAGATTCAGGAATGTAAGGAAAAAATCTGGCAGGGACAGAGCCGGATGAATGAAATTCAGAGAAATCTGGAGCATATACAAAAGGATTTCCTGGATGCGAAAGAGGAACTGGAGGAGAAGCAGGAAATCCTGCAATGGGAGCGTCATAAAGAGGCTGTGCAGATCATTGACACCGAATGGTATGAAGAAAGCATTGAGATTGCAAAAGCCTTGGAGCTTCTGAAGAAACTGATTGCCGAATGCAAAATGGCGATCTGCGAATATGAGGAAGTTTCCAGACAGTATGATGAGGCAGCCAGCCAGTTAGAAGAGTTGGGAAACAGGAAAAGAGAGGACGAACAGGCGTTAGAGAATGCCCAGGAAATGGTTCTTGACTGTATGGATACATGGATCACAGATCTTTATGAGGCAGAAAAATCCTCTCTTCAATGGAAACCGAAGCAGGAGGTGCTTCAGAAGGCAGAAGAAAAGATTCGGGAGTATCAGTCGGCGTCAGATGCTGAAAAAGTACAGGAACTGCTGCGTGCGGATTATGAGAGTCAGCGTCAGATACTGCTGGATGCAAAGAGAAGTCTGGAATACGAAAATACGATCTGGAAGAGAGAACTGGATCAGGCAGAAGAAGCACTGGCACATTTTCAAAATCTGGAGGAACTGGAACCGGCAAGAGATGCGAATATGGAAAAATCGAGAGTCCTTCTGCGAGAAGCAGGTATCTCGGCAGTGCCATTTTATAAGACAGTAGAATTTGCAGAAAGTCTGGATGAAAGAGCCTGTGCAAGACTGGAAGCTCAGTTGGAGAAAATGGGAATTTTGGACGCTCTTGTGGTGTCTGCTGATGACTTTCAGAATCTTTTAGACCGCTGTCCTGGCTTTTTGGATACAGTTCTTTATGTGAAAAAACGTGGAAATTCAGATTTTGACGGTCTGACAGTCAATGAAGAGCTGGAAACCGGCCTGAAAGAGAGTGTTTGCCGGATTCTCAGCAATATTTATGCGGATGAGGAACACGGGCAGGGAATCTACCTCGGAAGAGATGGAAGATTCTGCCAGGGGATTTTGGCCGGAAAAGCAGAAAAAGACGGCGGTGCGGAATTTGTCGGAGTGTTAGCGAGAAAACGACGCAAAGAACAGAAGATCCAGGAATTAACAGCAGAAATCCAGAAAATCTTGGAAAGCATGGAATCGACAGAAAAAGAAATTGCCGGGGTGCAGGTACAGATAGAGCAATTGCAGGAGGAGTATCAGAGGCTGCCAGGGTTTGTAACGATTAACACGGCGTTGGACAGAGAAAACGAATGCAGATTCCGTTTGGAAAAGACCTGTGAGGAGTGGGAGAAAAAGGAAACACAGAAGCGGAAGCTGGAGCAGGAGAAGAGCGGGCAATATCAGAAAATACTGCAGAAATGTAAGCCATTTCCATATGGAAGAACAAAAGATGCCTATGAAGAGGTGAGCGAAGCTCTGGAAGAATATGGACATATCTGGCAGGAGATTAGACAACAATTGCTGTTGATGAAAAATGAACAGAGCAAGTATCTGGGCGCAAAAGACAGAGTGGAACAGGCGGAACAGATGATGGATGATGCTTTTGTGGAGCATCGCAGCTACCGCAAAAAAGTGGAAGAGTGTGGAATCCGGATCCGACAGTGGGAGGAATATCTGAACAGTCCAGAGATCGTGGAAAAAGCAGGACGCCTGAAGCAGCTGAGGCAGGAATTGGAAGCAATAGAAACTGAAAGGGGAAAACTGAAAGATGATCTGGCAACTCTGAAGGAACGGCTTCGTGTCCTTCAGGAAGAGATGCCGACGCTGAAAGAGAGCCTGCAGAAGACGATCGTGGCAGAAACGGCCCTCAGAACGTATTTTGAAGAAGAACTTGCATTGAAACTGGTTTTTGAAAGAGAGGGGCTGGGACTTTCTGACTGTGCAAGGAAAGCGGCAGAGACATTGCGGGAAAGCGATAAAAACAGGGAACCGACAGATATGCTCCAGGCACTGCATCAGGTATATCTGCGTCATAATGGAAGCCTGGTCAATTATGGAACATCTCTGGAAGAGTGTTTTGAAGCGCCAGAGGCTGCTTTGGAACAGGAAGTGGCAGTCGGCGCTGTGCGAAAGCGAGTACGGGTTATTTCGGTATGGAATGGGAAAAAAGTATCATTGGAAGAATTTTACGGAATACTGAAACAGGCAATTGACGAAACGGAACTTCTGATCCAGAAAAAGGATCGGGAATTGTTTGAGGATATTTTATCCCAGACCATCAGCCGTCAGCTGACAGACCGGATTGCAGAAAGCCGGAAATGGGTTTCCGATATGTCGCAGCTGATGAAAGAAATGGATACGTCTATGGGGCTGATCTTTTCCTTGGACTGGAAACCCAGCAAAGCAGAAAATGACCGGGAACTGGATACGGTACAGTTAGAGCAGATCTTGCTTCGAGATCGTACATTGCTGACGATGGAGGATATTGAAAAGGTTGCTGCACATTTTCGCAGCAAGATCCGTATGGAAAAGCAGAAGCTGGAGGAAAGCGGCAGCATGATCAACTATATGGAACTTGTCCGAGAAGCTCTGGATTACCGAAGATGGTTTGAATTTCATATGTATTTCAGACGTGGAGAAGGGGAACGGAAACTTTTGACAAATTCAGCATTTAACCAGTTCAGCGGAGGAGAAAAAGCAATGGCAATGTATGTGCCGTTATTTGCTGCTGTCAATGCACAATATAAAAAGGCTGAAAATGAGGATCATCCACGAATCATTGCTCTGGATGAAGCATTTGCAGGTGTAGATGATAAAAATATCAGCAGTATGTTCGAGCTTGTCCACAAGCTGGATTTTGACTATATCATGAATTCCCAGGCATTGTGGGGATGCTTTGAGACAGTGAGGGGGCTTCGGATCGCAGAACTGTCCAGACCTCAGGATTCCAAGATTGTTTCCGTGATCCGCTATACATGGAATGGGCATGAGAGGGTGTTAGATGTACAGTAGTAAAGCGTGTGCGGTATATTTTAGAGGTCAGAAGGCATATGACAGATGTATGAAAGAGCTGAGAAAGAAATGGAAATCTTATGGCAGAGTTGCGGGAAAGATTTCGTTGAAACAAACTTCTGAAGAAGAACGGCGGGCAGTTGGTGGAATTTTAGGAAAGGTATTTTATGAGGAGACTATTCAATTTTCTTTTTTGGAGTTTGAACAGGGATTGCAGAAAACACGTTTTGCACCAGTAGATGTGAAAGAACTGTTAGAGGAATATTTTGGCGAGCCTTTGATGACAACGCAGGAGCAGCAGAAGAAAAAACAGGAGAAAAAGGAACAGTTTTTTGAAAGACTCTATAGATGTTTTGAACTATATGACAGAAAAGGGCAGCCAGTATATCTGTGGCTTCGGGCGATGAATGTCGAAAGAAAATATGGATATCAGCTGCTGATGCGGGAGTTTGGAAAAAAAGAAGCGGATGCAGAGACACTGGTAAAAAATGTGGGAAATGCCATAATGAAATTGCAGGAAATGAAAGATATGGATGAGGAATGTCAGCTGGCTGTGTTTGCTGCTGCAATTTCGGGCAACCCGCATTATTTTGATCGTGATACAGCTGCTGGACTTCTTCTGGTACACGGAATCTGCTATTGTGAGGACGTTGAGGTTCCTCAAAATGCACATCAGTGGAGAGAACTGCTGACGCGTGCCTCCATCGTTCCGGATAATGTTTCATCTATGGTTCATGCTTATGGACTTCGGCTGCAGACAGAAGAGGGCTGGCATCCGGCTTATGATGCTTTTTGCAGGCGAAAGGAATCATATGTCATTACGATGGAGCAGATGAAAGGAATTACAGGCGTGCAGGCGTTAGGAGAAGGGGTGTATGTCGTTGAAAATGAGATGGTGTTCAGTTATCTTCTCCACAATTTGAAAAAGCAGAATTATACGCTTTTATGTACTTCTGGCCAGCCCCGGTTTGTGGCACAGGTCTTGATCTCCTATATTCTGGCCAGCGGAACGGAGATTTACTACAATGGAGATATTGATCCGGATGGAATCCGTATTGCGGACAGACTCTGGAAAAAATTCGGGGAGCATTTTCATATATGGAGAATGGGGCCGTTGGATTATGAAAGCAGTCTTTCCAAAGAAGATATAGGTGATATCGGAAAAGCAAAGATCACAGCTATCAGTCATCCGGTCTTGAAAAAAACGGCAAAATATATGGAAGAAAAACAACTGACTGCCTACCAGGAAAATATGCTGAAAGAGCTGATGAAGGATATGGAAGCGGCTCATCTTCCATGCTCTTTTCCAGAGGATACGTTTTAGGTAATACTAAAAATTGTGATTTGGTTTTTTCCTAATCTGCGAAGGAGTTGTCTGTTTGCTCCACCCAGTTTCGGTATGCAGTCTTATTTGAAATCTGAAGAGGCAGGGAAATTTATCGCGGAAACAAACTCCTGTGGTGCAATGCTAATATGCAGGTTACCCGGACGATGGTGAGGCATGCTTTGAGCGTGTCAGTGAAGTTAAAACAGCAGATGATACAAGGAGGACTAAATGGACAAAACATATGAAAAATTCCTGCGAAGCGGCATGGACTTAGCCGCTGTGGGAATTGAATGCCGCAGGGAGAATACCCAGTACTTCTGTACGCCAAAAGGCGCGTCTGTTTTTGGCTGGGCAGGAACGGACGGCATTCATTTTTGTTTCATTCGCGGCTTTGGCGGAATGGTTTTTTCTGTCAATCCAATGAGTGAACCTCAGAATTATGTGCATCCGCTGGCAGAAAATTTCTCGGATTTTTTGCGTTTGCTCTTTGCCTGCGGAAATGAAGCGGCTCTGGAGCAGGCATGGAGGTGGAGCAGAGAAGAGTTTGAGGAATTTCTTTTGAAAAATCCGGCGGAAGGGGAGGATAGAAAGGTCTTAAAGGAGATTGC
>ENA-UONQ01003112-UONQ01003112.1-human-gut-metagenome-genome-assembly--contig:-CS26-NODE-3112-length-9886-cov-4.975384_pt1 | contig 9886 bp, 6 predicted proteins | sample MGYA00242460_ERZ724007 | MGnify/ENA metagenome assembly ERZ724007
TGGATGAGGGAACCCACCGTGTCGGCGAACTGGTCCAGGGAACGGATGCGGGCGAAGTTCCGGCCATAGACGGTGTGGGCGGCGGGCAGGTCGTCGTCATTCCCGGTGAAAACGCACATGACGTTGATGCCCTTGTAGGTCAGGGACCGGATCTCCATGGCGGTGTTCTGGATGCCGTTGTCCGCGGCGTATTCCACAAAGCTTCCGCTGTGGTTCATCTGGATCACGTCGTTGGGTTTCACGTCGGAGAGGAGGATTACCAGCTTGTGTTCGCTGGGGGAGTCTTCCAGTCCCTTGGCCAAGGCCCGGATGGCCAGGCCGTCCCGGTTGCAGCCGGTGGTGAAGTAATTGAAGATGCGGTCGTTTTTGCCCGTCTCATAGTAGTCCCGATAGCGGGTCACCACGGTGTATCCGCTGAGGGAGCAGAAGGAGGATACTCGCACCGGAATGTGGCAGCGGGTAAGGCTTTCGGCAATCATATAGCCTTGGGCGGCCACCACCGCCTGCCGGTCGATCTGGGAGCTGGAGGCATCCAGAAGAATGTCCACCGACAGGTCGCCGGGATCCGACTGGAGAATACGGGTGAACACCTTGTCGTCGTCCAGGTACACGCCCCGCCAGATGCGGCCGGCATCCAGCGCGCCGGAGGCGGCACGGACAGGGGTGGGCTGGAGATAAGCCAGCATGGCGTTGCGGATGCGGGCGGTGAGGCGGCGGATGCTGGTGCGGTGGCGGGTGGCGTCGGCTTCGTAGGCGGCCCGGTTCAGCTCCATCTGTCGCAGGGCGTTGCGCCGCTGGGCGGCCACATAGCCCTTGAGCTTTTCATGAGTGTCGTCTCCGGTGGCGTAGTACAGGTGGCAGCCCTGGTGCTCGTCCACGCAGAGCTCCCGCTCCAGGCTCTCCAGCTGCGACTGGTCGTATAAGGGGGCGCCGAAGTAGCCCCGCATGTATTTTCGCAGGGCGGCCTCCGTCTGGGCCAGGTTGTAGTCCGTCAGGCGGCGCTGGACCGGCTCTGCGTTGGCTCCGCCGCCCTGGCCCTTCACCAGATGCTCCCCGAACCCGTGGCCAAAGGCCCGCACGGCGGGCAGCAGGTCCGCCTCGGACCGGCGGCGGAAGGCGAAGAGGGGGCGGCGCCGTTTCCGCTCCTCCGACTCCTGGGCCTGGGTCTCGCCGGGGGTGAAATGGAAATAGGTGTGGAGGAATGCCAGGGCCCGCTCCGCAATGGCAGGGCCGTCCAGGTCTCCGGGGAACTCCAGGGCATCCAGCATTTCCCGGTCCCTGGGCAGCAGGGGCGGTTCGCTCTGCCCCAGGGCCCTGCAGAAGTGGGCGTTTTCCAGCGTGGCCAGCAGGTCGCCGGGATCTGCCCGCTGGTCCAGAGCCACGGCCCGGCGGGCATAGCTCCGCCGCAGGGAGGGCAGCGCCGGCCGGCGGGGAGCCTCCCGCTGGTAGACGGCGTTTTCCAGCCCCAGCCACAGCAGCTGCTCAAAGAGCTGTTCCTTGGAGCAGCCGTGGAGGGATTCAAACAGCCCTTCTATGGTCTCTGCTCCGTAATTCTTCCGCACGGCGCCGATGATGCTGTTCCAATACAGGTCTGCACGGCCATCCTCGTCGTATGCCTTGAAGTCTGGCTCAAAGGAGTAATCCGCAGCGGCGTTCCAGATCAGGTTCCGGGCCCGCCGCTTCTCACTGTCCAGGATCTCCATCAGTCAAACACATCCTCACGGCGGAGCGTCTCCGGCAGGCGGGTGCGGATCACGTCCCGCACCAGCTGCCGCTCAAAGTCATCAAAGGACTTGTTGACAAGGCCCAGATCCAGCGCCCGGTTGCCCTCCAGCCCGGTGCGCATCAGTCGCACGGCGGCCAGCAGGCCCCGCAGGTCCAGAGGCTTGGTAGAAAGCTCTCCGCCGTCGCATTTCTTCTGGATGTCCTGGAACAATCCGGCGAACTGCTCGGCATACACGCCTTTCAGAGAGGGGAACTCCCGCTTCAGGAGCTTGATGAGCCCCTCGGTGGTGATGGCGGGCATGTCGATCACCACGAACCGGGAGGCCAGAGCCTCATTCAGCTCCCGGGTGCCGGCGTAGCCGTAGTTCATGGTGGCGATGAAGCGGGTGGCGTCGTGAAGGGGAATGCGTTCATAGCCAGGCATGTCGATGGAGCGGCGGAAGTCCAGCGTGGCGTGGAGCACCGCCAAAGACTCGTTCTTGGCCATGTTGATCTCATCCAACACGCCGAAGCCGCCGGTCTCCGCACACTGGTAGATGGGGCCCTTCCGCAGCTGTACGGCGCCGTTTTCAAAGGTGTCCGTGCCCAGCAGGGTGGCGGCGTCTGTGTTGATGTAGAAGGACACGTTCCAGCTGGGGCGGCCGAACACGGTGGCCAGGTTTTCCGCCAGCACATTCTTGCCAGTGGCCTTGGGGCCTACCAGCAACAGGTTCTCTCCGCAGAGGATGGCGGTGATGGCCTCCTCCCAGATGTCCTTTCCATAATAGAGATACCGGGGATCGGGGACCCGGCGCCGCAGGGTCTCGTCCTCCTCCGGATAGGCGTCCCGAAATTTTTCGATCTCCGCAGTGATGTCGGCGCTGACGCCTTCATCCCGCAGAAATTCCAGCATATCCAACATAGTGTGAACCTCCCGTGTTTTCTGACTCTATCATAGCATGATTCCTGAAAATGGCAAGAGAAAAAGGCGCGCCCGACATTCACCGGGCGCGCTGAAAGGATCAATCTGTATTCTCCAGGGGAAAAGTCACTTGCCAGAGGCCCTCCGTCAGGGTGGCGGCGGTATAGAAGTTGCCGTGGAGGGTGCATCCTGCCAGCTCCTCCGGCGGGACGGCAAAGAGAAAGTCCATATAATCCGTCCGGCCGCCAGCCGTCTCACCTGTAAAATAAGAGATACCGGTACAATGGAATTCCCTGCCGTCGGCATCTTCCATCCACAAAAACGCGTGGTTGTCCGTCCTGGAGGCGTCTCCCCGGCACAGCTGGATGTGGAAGAGGCCGTCTGCGTAACCGGCGGCTGTGATGGGCAGGCCCTCCGCGGGCTCCGCCAGGACTTCACCGGGTTGCAGCATTACGGAAGCCAGATCGCCGCTTCCACCGGTGGCAGAGTAATAGGTCACCTCCGGCTCCCTCACCCCTGCGGCAGGGGGATCAGCCCCCCAGGTGAGGGCGGTCTCCGCCTCTTGGGCATAGTTCGTCAGCTTCAGGTCCACCGTCACGCCCTCCATCGCCTTCTTGCCTGTCAGCAGCTGCCGGACGGAGAAGGTCATCTTGCCGCCGGTGGGAATGGGGGAGCCGTCCATGGTTTTCACAGTGCAGAGAAAAGTGACTGTCCCGGTGGCCTCGTCCCAGGCCACCCGCTCACAGCGGCCGGTCTGGTCAAAGGGCAGGTGGAAGGACCAACTGTCAAACAGGTCTGTGGTGGCGTCCACAGGACCGCCGGAGAGGACGATGTACGCCTGGGCAGTGTCTCCCTCCACCCGGACGGCCGCTACCTCCATGGTGATGCCGCTGTCCGTGCAGGCTTCCTGTATCGGCTGGAAGCACTGGGCTACGGCGGGGGCAATCCGGTATAAAACCGCATATCCCGTCTCCGACCGGACCGCCAGGGCTGGGGTAGCCAGCAGCACTGCCGCCACGGCAGCGGCCGCCGCCAGCCGGCGCAGGGGGAGGCGGTGTCGGTCAGGGTGGGAGAGAGTCTTGCGGATCAGGTCCGGCGACGGGCCGACAGGCTCGTTCATCCGGCGGTAGGTTTTGGAAAAGTTCATATATCCTCCTTCAGCAATGTCCGCAGCTTCTGCCGGGCCCGGGTCAGCTGTGCCCGGACGGTGGAGGGAGACCGGCCCAGAATCCGGGCGATCTCCTCCGTCTGATAGCCCTCATAGTAGAACAGGTGGATGACGGCCCGGTATTTGCCGGGGAGATGGGCCAGAGCCTCGTCCACAGCGGATTCCACGGAGTCTTGGTAGGAATAGACATCCTCCAGCGGGAGGGTCCGCATCCGCCAGGGGGAGGCCAGCAGGCTCCTTGCGCAGTTGGCCGTCACCCGTAGGAGCCACGCACGTCGGTGTTCCTCATTCGCAAAATCCGGAGCGGACCGGTGGAGCCGGAGAAAAACCTCCTGAAACACGTCGTCGGCGTCGCTGCGGGAGCGGGTCATGGCGTAGGCCAGCCGGTAGACTGCGGAGCCGTATTGCGCCACGGCTTCGGCGGTATCGGGCATGTGATCACATCCTTCTGTAAGGAATACCCGGCAGAGGGCGGAATTGCTGCAAAGAGAAAAAACATTACATTTGTTTTGGCGGGAATGTTGCGTTTGGTTGCGGCGGTGTCAGGTGGCTGTGGTGGACTTTCCCGGCGGCGCTTGGTATGATGGGACCAGCGAAAGAGACTGGAGGAGGAAGACTCATGACCTTTGGAGAGAAGCTGACCGGGCTGCGGAAGCGGGAGGGGCTGAGCCAGGAGGCCCTGGCGGAACAGCTGGGCGTCTCCCGTCAGGCGGTGAGCCGCTGGGAACAGGGGGCGGCCCTGCCGGACGCGGCGAAACTGCTGCCCTGCGCCCGGCTGTTCAGCGTGGACGTGGAATGGCTGCTGGATGAGGAACAGGATGGGGAGGATCGGCTTTCGGCGGCGGAGTTCCTGCAGGGAACGGAAAGGCCCTCTGTTCACAGAGACTGGCCCTGGTATATCGCCGGCGGCATCGTCACCGGCGCGGGTTCTTTGGGTATGGTGACCATGGGGATTCTGAGCGCCGTCTTTCCTGTCGTGGTTTCCGAGGCTCCGGCGGGGGTGGAGTGGGTCCGCATCTACACCGGCCTGGCTGGTTTTCTGAAAGCTCACGGCGTAGAGTGGCTCTTCGCCCTGTGGGCGGCGGTGGCCCTGGCGGGGCTCTGGCTGCTGGCCCAGCCGCCTATCCGGCGACGGGAGCAGACGGCCTCCCAGTTTTCCTCCTGGTACGCCGCGGGCGTGGCGGTAGGGCTGTACGGCGTCGGTCAGACCGCCTGGTATGTCCAGCTGGGCAAGCTGAGAGACCTGCCTCTGCTGGCCCTTTTCCTGGCGGCGGCGGTCTGGTGCACGGTGCGGCAGTTTTGGCGGCTGGGCGGGGAGCCGGACGAGACCCGCAGGCGGCAGGAACGGATCATTGCCCTGCTATACACTGTCGCACAGGGAGTCCTTCTCCTGCTGACGGCGGAGGCGGGCTTTGGCCTGGTGGCGCTGGTGCTGCTCCATATTGGGGTGTATTTCATCTGCGCTGCAGCCATAACCTGGACGCGGTCCGGCAGGGGAAAGCACTAAACACAAAAACAGGAGGCCGGTCTCCCGGCCTCCTGCCTTTGTGTCTGTTCGGTTATCCCATCAGATAGGCGTACTTGGTCAGCACCGTCCAGATGAACACTTCGATGTCGGCGGGCAGGTCGTTCTTGGCGTCCAGATCTGCCTCGAACACCTTGCTGTCCAGGCGCACCAGCACCTTCTTCCCGCCCAGAGGCAGGAAGCCCTGATTGTTTACACTCTCGTCAAACCCCGCCCGGGTCAGGAACAGCGTCCATTTATCCCGGTAGGGGGCGGAGTCGTAGGGACAGAACACGGCGCAGTTGCCGCACTCGTTGCACATCCGGTCCACATGGAGGATCTGCTGGCGGCCGTCCGGCAGCTCGATGACCACATTGGCCCGGTTGGGGCACACGTCGGCGCAGACCTGGCACACCACGTTGCAGGTCAGGCACCGGTCGCCCTCGCACTTGGCGCTCTCGCAGAGGACGCCCTTCTTGGCGACGGCCTCCTCCCGGGTGGCTACGGCCTTGGCGGGGATGGCAAACTTGTGGGCCTCGCCGATGACGGCATTGGCGAAATACTGGGCGTCGGCAATGCCCTCCACCACGGTGGCGGGCCCGCGCATGGCGTCGCCGCCGGCGTAGACGCCCTCGAGATTGGTCTTGAAGGCGGGGATGCCCTTCTCGTCCACGGTGATGCCGTTCCGGGTGAAGACCTCGCTCTCAACCTTCTCGCCCACGGCGGAGACCACGGTGTCGCAGGGGATCTCCACCATTTCGCCGGTGGGGACGGGCTTGCGGCGGCCCTTGTCGTCCGGGTCGCCCAGCTTCATCTTCTCACAAATCAGCTTGCCGTCCTTCTGCTCCACAGGGGCTACCAGCTCCAGGAACTCCACGCCGTCGGCAATGGCCATCTCCAGCTCCTCCGCGTCGGCGGGCATATACTTCTTCGTCCGGCGGTACACCAGGGTAGAGGATTTGGCTCCGGCCCGCAGAGCGGCCCGGGCGGCGTCCATGGCGGTGTTGCCGCCACCCACCACAGCCACATGGCCCAGGGAGACGTCCTTACCCGCCTTCATGTCGCGCAGCCAGCCGATGACCGGCACTACGTTGCCGGGGATGTCCAGCCGTCCGGCCTTCCAGGCGCCTACGGCGAAGAAGATGTGGGTATAGCCCTGTGCCTTCAGCTCTGCCACAGAGGGGGCCTCGGTGTTCAGCTTTACCTCCACGCCCATCTTCTCTATCAGAGCCACGTCCTTGTCGATGGCCTCGTCGCTGATGCGGAAGGCAGGGATCACCTGCCGGACGATGCCGCCCAGGCGGTCCGCTTTTTCAAACAGCGTCACGGGGATGCCCGCCCGGCCCACGAAGTACGCCGCGGACATGCCGGTGGGGCCGCCGCCGATGACGGCCACCTTCCGGCCGTCCGTCACCGGCGCGGGAGGCGTGATCTTGGACATGTAGGCGTCATAGCCCTTTTCGGCCGCCACCAGCTTAGTGGCCCGGATGTTCACGGGCTCGTCGTAATAATTCCGCATACACTTGGTCATGCAGTTGTGGGCGCAGATGGTGCCCGTGATGAAAGGCAGGGGGTTCTTCTCGGTGATGAGCCGCAGGGCGGAGGCGTACGCGCCCTTCCGGCACAGCTCGATATACTCCGGAATGTCCTGGTGGATGGGGCAGCCGCCCTTGCAGGGAGCGGTGAAGCAGTCCAGCAGGGGAACCTTTTCATAGAGTTTGCGGCGGGGCAGGGGCTTGATGGCCTTCACGTGATACTTGTCGGACCGGGCCGCCAGAGAGAGGGCCTCGATGCCGACCACGTCCACGCCGGTGAAGGGCTTAAAGTCCAGAGCGTCCAGCTTGTCTCCGATCTGGGTGAACCGCTGGTAGCCGCCGGGCTTCAGCTCGGTGGTGGCCATGGTGATGGGCCAGATACCGCAGGCGAACAGCTTGTCGATGTTGAAGGCGTCGGCACCGCCGGCATAAGAGAGGCGCAGCTTCCCGCCAAACTCCTTGGCCATCATGGCGGCCATGGTGGTGGTCAGGGGGAAGAGGGACTTGCCCGCCATGTACATCTCCTCGCTGGGCAGTTCCCCGGCCTTCACGTCCACAGGGAAGGTGTTGGAGAGCTTCAGGCCAAATTCCAGACCCTCCCGGTCCGCCAGGGCCTGGAGGCGGTGGAACATGGGCACCGCGTCGGAATACTGCAGGTCCTCCTTGAAGTGGTGGTCGTCGAAGGCGATATAGTCATAGCCCATGGAGTCCAGAATGGACCGGGCGGTCTCGTACCCCAGGATGGTGGGATTGCACTTGACGAAGGTGTGCAGGTGCTTCTTCTCCAGCAGGTAGCTGGCGATCCGCTCGATCTCGTCCGGCGGGCAGCCGTGGAGGGTGGACACCGTCACGGATCCGGACACATGGGGAGTGATCGTGTCGATATAATCGCTTTCTCCCGGGAAGAACTCCTTCAAAACAGCGATGCACTCCTGGAAGATGGGCGTCTTGGAGGTGTCCACCATGCCGTTCAGGAAGGTGTCGATCTTCTCACCCTGGATGCCTGCCAGGTCATAGCCCACGGACATGTTGAACACGAATCCGTTGGGATCGCCCAGACCATAGACCTTTGCCATGATCTTCAGGGCGCACCAGGCCTTCACATACTCCTCAAAGGCCTGCTGGACATACAGCTCCGTGGACCACTCGCAGTTGTAGCACTCATCCTCCGCCAGGATGCAGGGGCGGTTGATGCAGGCGGCCAGATCCGCGCCGTCCATCTTCTGGACGGTCTTCAGCTCGAAGAACCGGGCGCCGGCGAAATAGCCGGCAATGATGTTCTGGGCCAGCTGGGTGTTGGGGCCGGCGGCGGGGCCGAACGGAGTCTCGATGGTCTCCCCGAAGATGGGGAGCTTCTTCACGCCGGCCTTGTAGGGCTTGTGGACGCCGAACACGGCGCCGTCCCGGCGGTATTCGGTGGTGATCCAGGTCATCAATTCCCGAAAGGGAATGGGGGTCATTAACTCAGACATAGTTTTTCCTCCTCAGAATAACTCCTGAAATACGAATGCGCACTGCTTCCGCAGGGGCACATCGGCCGGTCATCAATACTCCTTGTGGTTCAGCCGGCCCCACAGACGCTTGCTGCTCTCCAGAATGTGGGCATTCACGGCCTCCTCGTCGATCTCCGTCAGGACCCGGTCCTTCATCAGGATTCTGCCGTTAATCATGGTGGTCTGGCACTGCCGCCCCGTCATGCCGAAGAGCATGTGCCCGTCGATGTTGGCATCAGAGAACGGTGTGAAGGGCTTGTAGTCCATGACGATCACGTCCGCCGCCGCGCCGGGCTTCAGCACGCCCAGAGTGGGGAAGCCGGTGCGCTCCGCCATCTTGGCGTTGTTGCGGAACAGCATGTCCGTCACCTCGCACCAGCCCACGTTGGGCATACAGGCGTTGTGCCGCTGGGAGCACAGGGCCACCTTGATGGACTCCAGCATGTCGTTGGTGTAGGCGTCGGTACCCAGACCGATCAGAATGCCCTTCTTGTAGAGCTGCAGCACCGGAGAGATACCCACGGCGTTGCCCATGTTGCTCTCCGGGTTGTTGACGCACATGGTGTCCGTGGCCTTGATGATATCCATTTCCGCCGTGTTCACATGGATGCAGTGGCCCAGGATGGTCTTGGGTCCCAGGATGCCGTGGTCCTGGAGCCGCTGGACGGGCCGGCGGCCGTAGTTCTGGAGGGAGTCGTACACGTCGTTCATGCCCTCGGACACGTGGATGTGATAGCCCACCCGGCCGCTGTTGGCCGCCGCCATCCGGTCAAAGGTCTTGTCGGAGATGGTGAACAGGGCATGTCCGCCGAACATGGCCTTCAGCATATCGGAGGGGTTCTGCTCGCAGTAGTCGATGAAGTCCTTGTTCTCCTGCACGGACTGAAGGGATTTCTCCTCCCCGTCCCGGTCGCTGACCTCATAGCACAGGCACGCCCGCATCCCGAATTCCCTCGTCACCTCGGCGATCCGCATCAGGGAGCCGGGGACCTCACAGAAGCTGGCGTGATGGTCGAAAATGGTGGTGACGCCCTGCTTGATGGAGTCGATCACCAGGGCCTGGGCGCTGGCCTTGGTGGCCTCCAGGTCCAGATTCCGGTCAATGTACCACCACTGGCCGTCCAGCACCTCATAGAAGCTGGTGGGGTTGTACCCATCGATGGAGAGGCCCCGGGCCAGGGCGGAGTAGATGTGGGTGTGGGCATTGATAAGGCCCGGCATGATGACGCCGCCACGAGCGTCCACAAATTCCGCCTGGGGGTACTTGGCCTTCAGATCCGCGGTGGTGCCGACCTCCACGATCTTGCCGCCATCGGTGACCACGCCGCCGTCCGGCAGGTAGCCGATGCCCTCCGGATCCCGGGTGATGACCTTGCCGTTTGCCAGTAAAATCATAAAAATGACCTCCTTTTGTCCGTCTTTTGCATATCTGATAAAAAGAAAAGGCGCTTCAAACCGCTGTCGGTTTGAAACACCTACCAAAAGACCGGAATGATAGGTGTCAGCCCGTGCGCGCAGCACTTCGTTGCAGCTATCATTCTTCCCTTGTACTTGTATTTT
>ENA-UONQ01003114-UONQ01003114.1-human-gut-metagenome-genome-assembly--contig:-CS26-NODE-3114-length-9880-cov-3.903511_pt1 | contig 9880 bp, 6 predicted proteins | sample MGYA00242460_ERZ724007 | MGnify/ENA metagenome assembly ERZ724007
ATCATCTCAGCAGATACATGGTTCATGTAAAGATTCATTGATCTGCTTCCCTTTGCTGCCGGATTCATCGGACGGTCGATATTACTGATCGTTCCGATAATAAACTTGTTCATGTCTCTATCATCTACATTGAAGTTCTTCAGATAATCCACAACTCCTTCGTAGATTTCCATTGTCTTCTCCAGATTCGGGTCACGGTAAGATACCAGATATCCCTCTCCAATACGATTGAAGCTGCTCATGCATCCGTAAGCTCCGCCTTTCACACGGACATTCTGCCACAGATAATCATAGCTCAAGATGACTTTCAGAATCTGAAGGGCTCCTGTATACTCAACACCACGGTCGATAAAGTTACCTGTTCTTGCAACATACTGAACTTTTGAAGATGTCTTGAATCCCTCGTTGCGTTTCACACAATGAATTTCACACGGTATCTCTGCTTCCTTTTCCTCTGTATGAAGTGTGTCTGCAATCTTTGTAAATGCTTCTTCCATCGGTGCAAGACCATCCGCTGATGAAGTATAACTGATGATCAGATTATCCTTGCGGAAAATCTGCTGTGCAATCTGTCTTAAGTTTTCAATCAGTTCTGCTTTCTTCTCCTCAAAGTTTTCCTCCAGTTCCTTTACAACCTCATAGTAACCGATTCCATCTGTATCATCTTTAAACTTCGCCATCGGTGAAGTATAAGACAGAGAACGAAGGGCTGCTGTTATGTGTCCGGATGACAGGAAGGACATCTGCAGTCTGGATTTCAACATTGCTAAGATTTCTTTCAGACGCTTCTCATCCCCAAGATCAGATTCCATCAGAATCTCACGCATCATAGAAAACAGAACATTCATCTTCGGATACAGTGCTTTACCTTTGATTTCAAATGTTGCACGGAATTCTTTCTCCTTTACCTTTGTTACGTCTGTGTAAAGCTCCAGAGAAGTTCCGATTCCTCCTGTGTGTACATTGATCTCATTAAATAATTCACTGTATTCATAATTCTTTGTATTAATAATTCCAAGCACACTCTGCAGAATGCTGATATATGGAAGTTTCTCTTCCGGAATACCGGACAGGTCAAACAAAAGCGCTGTGTATCCAATTCCATTCGTCTCAACTTCATGGTGTACCAGCTTCACTCCGCTTGTCTCAAGCTCTTTATTATAAATCGGTGCGATCTCTCTGGAAATATCTTCGCGTCCGAGTACAGGAATCTTCGCCAAATCCTCCGGTGCCGACTCTTCTTCCTGATATTCTTCCAACTCTTTCGTCGCTTTCACAAGTGCATCGATTTCTTCTTTTGACAAACTGTCTTTGTATGCCTGAAGCTTATCTGCAAGTTCCTTATCCATTCTTGCAGTACGTCCACGCTCCGGCTTAATAATCACGATAGAACCATGTGTATTATCCAGGAGATATTTCTGGATCAGTTCTTCAAAGTATCCTGTTTCCACCTGTTCTTTCAAAAATTCAAATGTCGGAATCGCCTGCATATGGATAAATGGTTTCGTCTCATCATACAGCCAGCTGTCAAACAACTGAAGACCATACATCAATCCACGCGGATAATTTCCGAAATCAGCCTCGCGGAAACGGAATTCATGATAGTTGATTCCTGCGCGAAGTGCTTTCTTATTGATTCCATTTTTCACAATATCTTTCAATGTATCTTCAATTACACGAACGAATTCTTCCTTCTGCTCTACATTCGCATTCTTAGAAATCACAGAGAAAATCGGCTGATAAACTCCGTTGTCATAAGATCCTGAGATATCCTTGCCGACCCCTGCATCCAGAAGTGCTTTCTTCAGCGGTGCGCCCGGTGCGGACAGAAGTGCGTAATCCAGAATCTCAAATGCCAGATATAGTTTCTCATCCAGTGTAGTACCAATCACTTTATTATAAGAAAGATAGGTGTTATCCTCCTCACTCTCTTCACTTGCGATGGAATACTCCTGAACGACTTCCTTCATCTCTGTAAATGGCTTCTGCAGATGAATCTCTGAATCCACCGGTTCATTCTCAAAATCTGACAAATACTTCTCATCAAGCCATCTTAATTTCTCTTCCATATTCATATCACCATACAGATAAATATAGCTGTTAGATGGATGATAATACTTTCTATGGAAATCTAAAAATTGTTCATAAGTAAGTTCCGGAATTACCTCCGGGTCTCCACCGGACTCTACGGAATACGTATTATCCGGGAACAGAGAGTTCAGAACCACGCGGTCAAGTACGCCTTCCGGAGAAGAGAATGCTCCTTTCATCTCGTTGTATACAACACCGCTGATTGTCAACTCTCCATCTGGATTATCCAGCTTATAGCTCCAACCTTCCTGGCGGAATGTCTTGTCATTCTGATAAATATTTGGATAAAATACTGCATCCATATAGACATGCATCAGATTCTGAAAATCCTTGTCATTGCAGCTTGCCACCGGATATACCGTCTTGTCCGGATAAGTCATCGCATTCAAAAATGTATTCAGAGAACCTTTCACAAGCTCAACAAACGGATCCTTCACCGGGAATTCTTTCGATCCGCACAGAACAGAATGTTCCATAATGTGTGGAACTCCTGTACTGTCTGACGGTGGTGTACGGAATCCAATTGTAAACACCTTGTTCTCATCATCATTTTCCATAAGGAGCACTCTCGCTCCGCTTTTCTTATGCTTCAGAAGTGTCCCCTTTGACTTCAGATCAGATAAATCTTCTGTCTGGAGCACTTCATATGCATTCAAATCATATATACTCATTTTTTTTCTCCTTGGTTTTTGTTCTTATAAATATCAAATTTTTCAAAGATTGACTATTCTTTAGTATATCCGATTTCACTGGTAAATACAAGGAAAGCCAGTGGAAAGAAAACTTTTTAAAATCTTTTTGTTACTATAACAAAAGGATGAATCCCCTAAAGTCTTCATCCCTTTATTTTCAACTTATATCCTTTTTCGCATGTTTCAACACTTTTTATTTTATGTACTCTTTTACAAAATCAACAACTTCTAAATTTTTTTCTTTTATATTGTCATCTTTTTCCATTTCTTCTATTGTCATCCAATAATAATGCTTTCCATTTACTTCGAAATTATCTTTTTTAAATTTATTTGGAATGTAATTAAAATACATTTCATATAATCTATGATTATATACTCTCATCTCCTGATGACTAACAGAATATTTCTCCTGAACCCGTGATGTAATATAATTACATACTATATCATCACTATTCAGATTCAACTCTGCAGCAACCTGCTCCTTTAATGCAGCCTCATTATTTCTGTTCTGTGTCTTATAATTCAAAAATAATTTACAGTCCCATCTTTCATCATAATAAACAAGATAACGCAACTTTTCTTCACAGGAATTATCTTTTACAGCTACCAATGAATGATTATGTTGAATCATATTTAACTGTTCAATATCTTGAAACAATACTTCATGATCATACTTGTTCTTTAGCATCTCTGAAACATCTTTCACAATTTTCAAGCAATAAACAATTCCAATAATACAGAAAATAGTCTTTAAAACAATTCCAAACCCACGGATTCCTAAAAAATCATTATAACTAGCTGTAAATACTGAAAGTAAAAAAGAAACACCGGCAATAATTGTATCAATAGTTACTTTATTTCCTATGAGATCTCTTTTCTTCTCTAATAGCAATGCTAAATCTTTTTCATCTATCAATAATCTCATGCTTTATCGTCTTCCTCCTTCACTTTCATTTTCTAATATCAATCAGTTTAACACATCACCATCCACCACACAAGCTATTCTTTCCTTTACAAATGTTCCATCTGATAAAAAACACCATTTTGCTCCATCAGCTCTTCATAAGATCCAGACTCCAATACATTTCCATTTCCAATCACAGCAATCCTGTCCGCGTTTCTGATTGTAGACAGCCTGTGCGCTACAATTAAAGTTGTCCTTCCTTTGACAAGTTTCTGTATCGAATCCTGGATTTTCTTTTCAGAAATACTATCAAGTGCAGAAGTTGCTTCATCAAGAATCAGTATTTTAGGATCACGCAGGAATGCCCGGGCGATTGAAATCCGCTGACGTTGTCCACCGGATAGATTTTCTCCATGTTCCGTGATCATCGTATCAAGTCCATCCGGAAATTTTTTCACCACATCTTCAAGGTTTGCTGCTCTTATCACTTCCCACAACCGCTCTTCTGATATTTTATCCGATCCATATGTAATATTTTCCCTCAATGTCCCTGTAAATAAAATCGATTGTTGCGGTACAACTGCAATCTGTTTTCGATAACTGCGAAGATCTAACTGCTTCAAATTTTTCTTATCAATCAGAACCTTTCCTTTTTCCGGCTGTAAAAATCCAATCACCAAATTTAAGATTGTTGTCTTTCCTGAACCACCTGCAAATGCTACTGTCTCCCCTGGATGGATTTTAAAGTTCAAATGGCTGAGAATCTCCTTTTGCTCTCCTTTGTACGCATAACTCACATCCTGAAATGTAACTTCTCCCTGAAGATCTGACAACTTCTCCTTTTTCCAGTTATCCTCGACATCATTTTCGCAAAGAACATCACCAATCGATTCTACGGACTCCAAACCTTTTGCAATAATCGGCAAAAGTGTCACGACACTTGCAATTTGAGCTACAATACTGGAAAAATAGGTCTGATACAGCGTAATATCTCCAACTCCGATTTTTCCTTTCCAGGCAATATATGCCGTAAATGCAAGACATAACACCTGGAAAATCTGAAATGCGACCCAGCTGATGGAAGAAAAATAAGTCTGGATCATATCCAGTTCAAGTCCTTTTTCAGCCACTTTCCGAAGTTGCTCACTCATTTTTTTTGCTTCCTGATTCTCCAGCGCATGTGCTTTTGTCACAGGAATCATTTCAACCATTTCCATTACTTTCGCTGAAGTTTCTTCCATTTCCATTCGGAAGGCTCTGTTGTGATTCTTTATCTTTCCCTTAAACCCTACAATGATCAATACAGAAACCGGTATCGTACACAGAAAGAATAGAAACACGATCCGGCTCTTGAAAATAACAACTCCAAAAGAAACTGCAATGTTCAGAATAATCGTCAATAACGAAATGAAAATCTGAGAAGCCAGATTCTGAATTTGTTCCACATCTCGCATAATCTTTGACTGCAGCCTTCCTGACTGCATTTCCTTATGATATGTAATGGATAACTGCTGAAGTTTACAAACCAGTGCTTCCCGCAATTCTCTTTCAACTGTGCGGACGGTTTTCGCATACAGCCAGGTATGTATATAATTAGTCGGAATATTCTGAACAAGAAATACAATCATAATAACCGTATTTAACAATAAAATCCGTGTAATATTTCCACTATGGTCCGTCACTGCATTAATAATATTAGCAGTAACTACTGGAAGCACCCATGTTGGAGAATGCTTAAGAATGAAAAATAAAATGGATCCTGTCAACTCGAGATAATGACCTTTGAACAAGGAGATCAGTGTCCGTAAATTGCTTTCTCTGTTCTGTCGGAACAGATGCATCATCTCTGCTTCTTCTCTCCAAAGATCCTGCTCTGATTTCTGAGATAAACTATTTTTCTGTACACGCTGTGAAGTATTTTTCTGTCTCATTTTCATAGAATCTCCTGATTACCTCCTGCACTGGTTTGTTACATATTTCATAACTGCTATCCTTGCACGCCTCAGACTTTGAAGGCAGCTTTGGTGCCCACTCCCATAAAGCAAAGCCGCAAAGCCATGATCTATTCTTACATGCTTCGAACATTGCCTGATACCATTCGCACTGTTCTTCCAGGTAAAGTTCCCCCTGTAATTCCCAGTTATTCGGAACCATCCCGGAACCTTTTCTTGACATACACCCTGCTTCAGCAAAGAAAAATGGTTTCTGGTATTTTAAGACGGTCTTTTCAATGCGATCCAGTTCCTGTTCCCACTTATCAACCGGATAATATCCACTGGAAGAAATCACATCAACGCAATCCCACCAGGACACATTTTCTTCCTGGTATTTGTCTGTATTATAAGACACCAGTCCATGGTATTCCCTGCGGATTGATGCAATTACCTCTCTCCACTGCTTTTCTCTATGTTCTGTCATCACCATCTCGCATCCGGCAATAAAAAGCTCACACTGTTCTTCTTCTGCTATCCTTGCATAATGTGTCTGAAATTCTGTATAAGACGCAAACCAGTTCTCCCATTTTGGTTCGCATGGAACAGTATGCTCAAAAAAGCTGATATAAGCACGCCATGTACCATCCTTGCAGTTCACTGTCGGCTTAAGTCCTACCCGAATTCCTTTTTCTTTTGCGTAACGGAGCATCTGGATCAGTTCTTCATCCGAAAATGTGTCTTCCGATGTATAACATATCTCTTCTGAATGCGCAGTCTTCTGAATCCCTACAGGTGCTAAAATAACAAAATCCACTGCTGTCTGTTCCATCATATAATCAAAACTTTTTCTTGCTGTCTCTGTCGAAAGAGAACCTCTTTTGTGAAATGGTGCAAAAGTGATTCCTTTCATAAACTTCATTGTATCCATTGTATTTTCTCCTGCTCTCTTTCCATTATTTCCCATCATTTTCTCTGCTCATCCACCGTGCCCATGCTGCCAGTCCTGCGCCATGCTTCACTTCTCCTGTTGCCACAAGCTTTTGAAATTCTTTTACCGAAATCTCATGAAGCTTCAATACTTCTGCCGGATCCAGTGATTCTTCACCGAGTTTTCCACATTGAATGGCAAAAAGATGAATCTTTTCATCCGTAGAACCAAAAGATGGGTAAAAATATCCCAGTGGAATCACTTCATCTGCTTCATATCCTGTCTCTTCTTTTAATTCACGGACCGCTGCCTGCTCTGGAGTTTCGCCCGGGTCGATCAGTCCACCCGGAAGTTCCGTCTGCCAGGAGCGGATCGGATAGCGGTATTCTCTCAGTGTAATAATATTTTCTCCATGGAACGGAAGAATACTTACTCCCTCCAGCATCTCAAGGTAATCATACGGTCTTACATTTCCATTGACGCGCACTTCATCCTGAACAACATTAAAACGTCCTAATTTTATCTTCTCTGACTTGATAGTCTCAAATGGACTTTTATTTAATTCCTTTTTTTTCATAATTTTCCTTTTTTCTTTAGTCAAGTGGATATTCGCAATCTGTATTCGATTAAATTCACTCTGTATAACAGAAGACAGCTGTATGAAATGAATCTCTCTTCGTACAGTTGCCTGCTTTCTTTATAATTCTGCTCCGTTTGTCTCTATTACATGTTTATACCAAAATGCTGAATCTTTCATGATTCTCTGCTGATTTCTGTAGTCCACGTACACTAGTCCAAATCGGTCTGAGTAACCTTTTGCCCATTCAAAATTATCCATGAAAGACCACTGGAAATATCCTCTGATATCCACTTCTTCTGCTGCTTTTCCCAGCTCTCGTAAATATCTTGCAAGAAAATCAATTCTATTTGGATCATGCACTTTTCCATCTAACGAAATCACATCGTGACAGGATAATCCATTCTCTGTGATATAGATTGGCTTATGATATCTTTCATATAAAAATTTAGGTCCCCACTGCAAACATTCCGGTGTTACCGGCCATTGGATTGCGGTCTTAGGAAATCCTTCATATCGGCAGACATCTTGTGGTTTTCCATCTTCACCCATACGGATACATCTTCCATTATAAATATTCTGTCCATAGACATCGATCGGTTCTGAAATCAGACGCATATCTTCTTCTGTAATTTTCGGAAGATATTTTTCATAACACACCAGTCCTTCTTCCGGATAATGTCCTAATAAGACTGGATCTGACCACCAGGATACATTCCATGTCCAATTGCTATCGTCCTCCTGTAGTGAAAAATACGCCTTTCTTGCTGCCTCAATATCTTCCGGCCGATCTGTTTCCGGATAACAGACAGATGAGGTCGGTGCATATCCAATCGTCAGTTTCTGTTTTCCATAAGCACGAAGCATCTGTACAGCTCTTCCATGTGCTTTCATGGCATTATGCGCCATTTCAAAAGTATCTCTCATCGGTGCTTTCACTCCCGGTGCATGTTCTCCGGTAAGAAAACCGAGTCCGACAAAGCACTGTGGTTCATTCAATGTAAAGAAATGAGTTACCCTGTCACTAAGTCTCTCCGCAACAAGCTTCGCATATTCACCAAACCATTCCACAATCTGCGGATTCATCCATCCGCCTCTTTTATAGATCTCATACGGAAGTTCCCAGTGATATAAAGTAATATATGGTTCGATCTTATTTTCCACAAGTTCGTCAATCAGATGATTATAGAATTCAATTCCTTTCTCATTTACTCTTCCAAATCCCTCTGGTAAAACTCGTGACCAATTGATGGAAAAGCGATAAGCTTTCAATCCCATTTCTTTCATTAACTGAACATCTTCTTTATATCTGTGATAATGATCACACGCCACCTCACCGGTATGACCGGAATATATTTTCCCAGTTTCTTTTGTATATACATCCCAGATATGTTCGCCTTTACCGTCTTCTTTTACAGCACCTTCGATCTGATATGCACTCGTTGCTGCTCCCCAGACAAAATCCTTTGGGAACTCAACACTCTTTCTATTTTCTTTCCCCATAGTTTGTCTCCTATTGTTTAGCTTGTCTTATTATTTCCATTCCTCAATTCCAAGATTCTCTATGTAATCAGCAAGTTCTCTCGCCATCTCATAGGTCTCCGGAATTCTAAGATGTCCCGGAGTTGCTGCTCCGTTTCTCTTAAAGATGCAGTGGGAAATCTTATCATCTCCCATAGAAACAACTACATCGTCAATTGCTTTATCCCAGGAGCTGTCGTGCTCAAGCAATGTCGTACAGCAGACGATCGATGCTTTCGGATATACCTGACGCAGATTTTTCAAAAGAGTTGTATAGTGTTCTCTCCAAAGAATTGCTTCCTCACACATGTAATCTTCTGACATGTAATCAAACGGATGATTATCATTCTGACCAATTGCCACGACAACAACCTGCGGTGTATACTGATTAAAATCCCATTCCGTCAGTGTCCCAAATGTTTTATTGAATCTGATCTTATTCCAGGCACTTTCCATTCCAACCTGCTCCGGCTCATGGAACCATCCCTGTCCATCCATCAATGCAATTCCGCCCTGTGCGATATCATGGATCTGTGCATTCAGCATACGTGCTGTCATCCATGCATAGGAATACCAGCTGTTAGAATAACCTCCCTGATGTTCAGGGTCCGTCTTTCCTGTATAATCCACTGCTTCTGTCACTTCTCCTGCTGATACAGAATCTCCGTAAACTTCAATTTTTCTTGTCTGTGCATCCGGAAGTTCCAATAATTTTGCTCCGTCTTCAATTTCAAATCCAAGGATGTGCATCTCATGGCAGGAATCCTGACGTTTAAAGAAAAGGACATGATGTTCTCCGTTTTCATTATCCGAAACACCAAACTCTATTTCAATCTCTAACTAGTTATCAACATAATAACAGGATTGTACTCCATCTAAAATACATCCAAGATAATTCTGCCAGTATTCATTTTTATTTCTTAAGAAAATTTTCAAATATCTCCCGGTAAATTTAAACTCTGCTGATGTACATGGATAAACCCAAATCAGTTCTTTTGGATTTGTCCAGTCAATCCTTCCGCTATAACGTATTTTTTTATTATCAGGATTAATTCTCATCTTATCCCCTCCATATTTTACAGTAAACTTGCTGCACCGATCATTCCTGCTTCATTTCCAAGTGCTGCTGTCTCAATCTCCGGAAGCCCAATCTCCGGAAGCCTCTCCTTCAAAAATCTTATGCAATAATTAATGACATCAGATAAAATGGAGTTGTATCCGTTACATCTTCCG
>ENA-UONQ01003120-UONQ01003120.1-human-gut-metagenome-genome-assembly--contig:-CS26-NODE-3120-length-9866-cov-4.220569_pt1 | contig 9866 bp, 8 predicted proteins | sample MGYA00242460_ERZ724007 | MGnify/ENA metagenome assembly ERZ724007
CGGCCGGACATACAGCATACGCACCGGCGTTCCGGTTTGCCAGATACGCGCCCCGCGGCCCCATCGTAATCATAGCAAGACGGACGCCGTACTCGGAAAGCAGAACCTCTGCAGCGTGCTTTTCATCTGCTGTACCCCAAAGAAATTCTGCCTCCTCATCACTGATTTTTACCACATCAGCCATAGAAAGCCCCCACAGGATCTGCTGCTTCGCTTCACCCGGTGTTTTCCAGAGCGGAGGCCGCAGATTTGGGTCAAAGGTGATCAGTTTTCCTTGCTTTTTTGCATATTCGACACACTTCTTTGTTGCTGTGCGCGCCGGATCATCAGTAAGACTCAGTGTTCCAAAATGGACTACCGATGCCTCATCGAGCATGGAACAATCTATTTCCTCAACCGACAGCCGGGTATCTGCTCCGGGCTTTCTGGCAAAGCTGAAGGTACGGTCTCCTTCCGAGGAAAACGTTACAAACGCCAATGTGGTAAACACAGAGTCGTCCACCACAATCCCCCTGGTCTCAATTCCTGCTTTCTGCATAGTCTCAAGCAACAGCTTTCCGAATGCATCGTCCCCCACCTTGCCAAGAAATGCTGTTCTGGCGCCATACCGGCTCAAGGCTGCCAGAAAATTCCCCGGTGCTCCGCCCGGATTAGCCTTCATGGTCGGATAGCCTTCTGCATCTGCAGACTGAGTCGCAAAATCTATCAAAAGTTCTCCAATGGCAATCACATCGTACATGGTATCATCCCTCCATATTTCCTTTGAAATCTGCTTCTCCGGTTATTCTGCTGCCGGATACTCAGTGCAAAGCAGGCGATACGGCTTTTCATCCTCTTCAATCTTTGGGAATCTTCCCATCTTCTCGTAAAAGCGGTTATCTGTGTTGTCATCGTTGCACTGGCTGACTTCTCCCAGAAGGACCGGACCGCTTCCCTTCTCCACTTCAAAGTCGTGATACATATAAGGATAGATCGTGATGCTTTCACCCGGTGTCAGACGCACCTGGCTTCCTGCCGGAACCACCATTTCCCGCCCATCCACATGCACATGCACATCATGAACTTTGTCCAGGTCTTCCTCTTTTGTGGAATTGTATACTCGAATCAGTACATTACCACCGCCGCGGTTGATGATATCCTCCATCTTGGACCAGTGAAAATGCATGGGTGAGTACTGCCCTTCTTTGATATAAAGCAGCTTTTCCGCATAGGTTTTCGTATATTTGTCCTTCATATTCAGATTACCATTGCGGATCGTGATCAGCGAAAATCCAACCTTGTCAAAATCCCCCAGTCCATAATCCGTAATATCCCACCCCAGCATGTTATCACGGATCTCGTCATAATCATGACCTTTCTTTCCCCACTCTTCCGGTGTAAAATTGCAAAATGGAGGAAGCGCAAACCGGTATTTCTGAACCATCTGCTCCATTTCCTTTAATGCTGCATTGATCTCACTTCGTTTCATAAGAATCCCCCTTCTCCTGTGTGATTTATTTTTCTGCCCGTTTTTTGCGCAGATCTTTAAAAAACTGCGATAGCATGCCGGAGCATTCTTCCCGGCACACATTGATATCGGTCTGTACCTGGTGATTAAAGCCCTCTTCATGGAGCATGTCCAGAACAGAACCGGCACAGCCTGCCTTTGGATTCATGCATCCGATTACAACCCGCGGAATGCGTGCCTGCACAATGGCTCCTGCACACATGGGGCACGGTTCCAAAGTCACATACATGGTACAATCCTCCAGCCGCCAGTCCCCCATCTTTTTACAGGCCTTTTTCATGGCAAGAATCTCCGCATGAGCCAGCACAGTTTTGTCTGCCATACGGCGGTTATAGCCACGGCCAATGATCTTGTCCTGATAGACGATAACGCAGCCGATAGGGACATCTCCCAAAGCTGCCGCTTTTTTCGCCTGTCGGATGGCTTCTTTCATATAACGCATGTCCTCCGGTGATACCGATGGCTCCTGTTTTATTTCTGATATTTCTTCTGTTCTTTTTTCTTCTGCCACATTTCCTTCCTTTCCGACATCGTAGCCCATAGCCAGATATTTTCTGTTATCAGTATAGCGGAAAGTCTTCTGTTAAGGAAGAGGCAAATCATTCTTTCATTCTCTTACAGCCGGATATCCGTATACCAGTATCCAAAACGCCCATCTCCCTGCGGTTGTTTCCTGGCCAGCACAAAATGAGGAAAGCCAAACATGGACGCCATATATTTCTCGTTGCTGAAATAATGGCCGGGCACACCAAGAAGATACCTGGGCGGCTGCTGCGGCTCCAGAAGCTTTGCCAGAATCAGATGACGGTAATTATAGTAGCCGTGAAGAAGAAAACTGTTATTGCCATAGGTCCAGACCTCCCTCGGCAAAAGACCGATATCCTGTGGTTTGATGGACAGGATCTCGCAGCCGTTATCATAGTCAAAAGCCAGAACCTTGGTATACAGATCACTCATCTTCTTCCAGATATTGGTGTCAGCCAGTTCCTCATTTTCTTCCCGGTCCAACTCGGCAAGACGAGCGGTATCCTCCGGGCCCCGGGACTGAGATTGCTGCTCTTTTGGAGCCTGTTGAGACTGTTCCAGGGACTTCGGTTCCTCCTGGAGAGTTTCCTGCTGCATTACAGGCTCTGAGCTGTCCTTGTCCACATTTTCATTTTCTTCTCCCCAGGGCGCCGTAGCCTCCAGCTTCTGCTCCTCTGCTTCCAGTTCCCACTCAATTTCTGCGGAAACCGTAAGTTCCTGATCTTCCTTTTGTTTTCTCAGATTCTCCGCCGTCACCTCTGCCAGCTGAATTTCTGCCGTCTGTGCCACCGCATCCTCCCAGATGGTCGTGTAACTCTGCCAGGCATTTTCCAGCTCATGGATGGTAAGCCCATAGCATTCATCCACACGCAGACCGGAGCCATCCACATTCTCCGACTGTATCTGGGTACGGAATTCTCCGGCACCGCCGCGGATAAAAATCCGGCCAAGCAGAAGTTCGCCGCCGGCATGAAGCAGATACACGCCCACATCACTGCTGCCCACATACACTTTCTTCACATTCACCTGAATACGGCACTGGGGGCCACGCATATCAATCTTGGCAAAGCCGATGTTTTTTCCTTTTTCCCCGCCCTCATAGGCATATATGTACGAAATCAGTCTCCGATAATCAGACATAGCTCTCATCCCCTCCGCGATTATAGTACTCCGGAAATTCCGAACGTACATTACTATATATGCGGAGGCAATAAGAGCTATGTCCAAAATCCGTATTCAGTTTATTTACAATTTTCCGTAAAATAATTTGCAAGCTGCGCAAACTGCTGTAAGTCCAGTGCCTCGCCGCGAATGGTAGCCGGTACACCCAGGCTTTCAATGGCAGCCACGATCTGTTCCTTGGTAAAGGAAACATCCGGCGCATTGTTCAGACCATTCTGCAGGGTCTTTCTGCGCTGGTTGAAGGAAGCGCGGATGAGACGGAACATCAGCTTCGGATCTGCCACCTGAACCGGCATCTCTTTATGGCGGGTCAGACGGATCACTGCGGAACCTACATTCGGGCGCGGGATGAAGCAGTTCGGCGGTACATTTGCCACAATATATGGCTCTGCGTAATACTGCACTGCCAGTGACAGGGCACCATAATCCTTGGAGCCAGGTCCCACCTGCATGCGGTCTGCCACCTCTTTCTGTACCATAACCGTGATGTTGTCGATCGGCACATTGCTTTCAAACAATCCCATAATGATCGGTGTAGTAATATAGTACGGCAGATTTGCCACCACCTTGATCGGACGGCCACCATTGTGTTCCTCTGCCAGAGTTTTTATGTCAACTTTCAAGATATCCTCGTTGATCACAGTGACATTATCGTATTCTGCCAGAGTTTCTTTCAGAATCGGGATCAGATTGTTATCAATCTCTACCGCAACCACCTCTCTGGCCGCTTCTGCCAGATACTGCGTCATGGTTCCGATACCCGGTCCGATTTCCAGCACCATATCCTCTTTTGTCACACCTGCTGCCCCAATGATCTTATCTAGTACATGAGGATCGATCAGGAAGTTCTGTCCGAACTTTTTCTGGAAAGCAAACTGGTATTTCTGGATCACCTCGATGGTATTCTTCGGGTTGCCAAGTTTTTCTTTCATTCTATAATTCTCCTGTTTCGGCTGTTTACTTGTATTTCATCTTATCTTATCACACAATTTTTTCGATTACAATGAAAGCCGATACATCTGTTTTGCATTCCGGTTTGTTATCTCAATGATCTGCTCTGCCGGCACATCTTTGATTCTGCTGATTTCTTCCACCACGTATGGAAGATTCAGGGAAGAATTGCGCTTTCCGCGATTCGGCACCGGGGAAAGATACGGACAATCTGTCTCCAGCACAATCCGGTCGAGCGGCATATAAGCGACCACCTCTTTTAATTTTTTTGCGTTATTGAAGGTAAGCACCCCGCCGATTCCCAGATAAAATCCCATGTTCAGATACTCTTTTGCCATCTCCAGGCTGTAAGAGAAACAGTGAATTACACCGCCAATCTCCCCTGCCTTTTCTGCTTTCATGATATCCAGAGTATCTTTAGCCGCGTCACGGCTATGAATGATGACCGGAAGTTTCTTCTCCCGAGCCAGTCCCAGCTGACGCACAAACCACGCTTTCTGAAGCTCCGGTTCCGGCTCATCCCAGTGGTAATCCAGGCCAATCTCACCGATGGCCACCACCTTTTTCTCCCCGGCCACATGGCGCAGCCAGTCAAAAAGATGGTCATTCAGCTCTGCAGTTTCGCTTGGATGCACCCCAACTGCACCGTATACGAACGGATACTTTTTCATCCGCTCCAGTGTATTTTTCGTTGTCTGGATGCTGGCACCCACGTTTACCACGGCCTCAATGCCGTGTTCCGCAAGACTCCTTAAGACCGCATCCCGGTCCTCATTAAATGCCTCATCATCATAATGGGCATGGGTATCAAAAATCATTGTAATCTCCTCTTTATCAAAAATCCGGATTACCCGAACACCAGTCTTGAAATCCCATACAGGACAAGCAGATGCACCGGATACACCAGATAGAAAAACCATTTGCCTTTCCAGCTTCCACGGGTTCCGTTGTAGCACCGGATCAGAAAAAAGGATACCGCAAGTCCTGGAATATAAACCGGCCGGAACTCTGCTGCTGCCATCAGGACAAAACCAGCCAGACATGCGGTATCCGGTGTCAGACGGAACCAGAACAGCACCGCGATCAGCATAATACCGGCCGCGTCATAGTCAGTCCGCAAAAACCAGGCCAGAAGTGCCGCTCCTACAACCACCGCCATCTGCCGGTACTGTGCCAGTGCCGCATCGGTATTCCTGCCAATCCAGTCCACCGCAGTCAGCATAAGCACACCGAGAAACAGTGTAAAAAATACATTCTGGCTGTGTGTATCCCATATTTTCCCGTAAACAAGTAAATCAAAGGGAATTTCCGAAATCAAGGCAAATACACCAAGACGCAGCGCATAGCGCCTGCGGTTTCTGGTGTGACAGAATCCTTCTGTCAGCAGGAACACATAAATCGGAAACGCCATGCGCCCCACGGACCGCAGAATCCAGAATGTCTGGTTCCACCGCTCTGCTGCCATGTTTTCCCCAGCCACATACAACGCCGGAATCAGACCATACGCCAGGAGTCGGATAGCTGCATGATCGCACAGCATACTGATAACGGCAATCAGCTTTAGCTGATTGCCGTTTAATCCATGTCTCAAAAACTGTTTTTCAGACATCTGTCTTTGTTCCTCTTTTTCAGCAGCCTCACAGCTGCCATGTTTTTACTGCAGAATCTTACTTTAGCAGATTTCTGCACCGGACGGCATCTTCTTCTCCGGAACCATCAGGGACAGGTTGCCGTCTGCGTCTTCTGCGCAGAGGAGCATGCCCTCAGACAGAACTCCGGCCAGCTTTGCAGGCTTTAAGTTGACAACTACCATAACCTTCTTGCCTACCATCTCTTCCGGTGAGTAATGTGCCTTGATGCCGCTGACGATCTGCTTTACCTGGCTGCCGATCTTAACCTGGGAGCAGAGAAGCTTTTTAGACTTCTTGACTGCCTCGCAGGCAATGATCTCGCCAACCTGGAACTGAAGCTTTGCAAAATCATCATACTCAATCTCAGCCTTCGGCTCGATGTCGATAACCGGTTCCTCTTCCTTTACTTCCTCAGCAGCCGGCTGTGCAGCCTTCTCTGCTGCGCGCATAGCCTCTACCTTTTCCATTACTTCCTTAAGATCCATTCTTGCAAACAGGATCTCCGGCGCGTCGGTTACATGCTCGCCGGACGGATACAGACCAAACTGATCCATCTCACACAGAGCACGCTTCTGCGCATGGAGCTGTGCCAGGATCTTCTTGGATGTATCCGGCATAAAGGACTCCAGCAGGGAGGCACCAATGGTGATGGCCTCTACCAGATTGTACAGCACCGTAGCCAGACGCTCTTTCTGAGCCTCGTCCTTGGCCAGTGCCCAAGGCATGGTCTCGTCGATATATTTGTTGCAGCGGCGGAAGATGTTGAAGATCTCGGTGATGGCATCTGCCACACGAAGCTCATTCATCTTGCTCTCTACCTTCTTTACGGATGCCAGAACGACATTCTTTAAGTCCTCATCAACGGCATCGGAAGCACCGCCGTTTCTCACCTCGCCGCCAAAATACTTGTTGGACATGGAGATGGTACGGTTTACCAGGTTTCCAAGGATGTTTGCCAGGTCAGAGTTCATGCGCTCTACCATCAGCTCCCAGGAGATGACACCGTCATTCTCGAACGGCATCTCATGCAGAACAAAATAACGGACTGCATCTACACCAAAGAAGTCTACCAGAGTATCTGCGTAAAGCACGTTGCCCTTGGACTTACTCATCTTGCCATCACCCTGTAAAAGCCACGGATGACCAAATACCTGCTTCGGGAGCGGCAGATCCAGCGCCATCAGGAAGATCGGCCAGTAAATGGTATGGAAGCGGATGATATCTTTACCGATCAGGTGAAGGTCTGCCGGCCAGTATTTATCAAACAGTTCTCCGCTATGGCCATCGCAGTCGTAGCCAAGGCCGGTGATATAGTTGGTCAGTGCATCCAGCCATACATAGGTAATATGCTTCGGATCAAAGGAAACCGGAATGCCCCAGGTGAAGGAGGTTCTGGATACGCACAGATCCTGCAGACCCGGCAGAAGGAAATTGTTCATCATCTCGTTCTTTCTGGATACCGGCTGGATGAACTCCGGATGCTCGTTGATGTACGCGATCAGGCGGTCTGCGTATTTGCTCATTTTGAAGAAGTAAGCTTCCTCTTTGGCCGGCTGTACCTCGCGGCCGCAGTCCGGGCACTTGCCGTCTACCAACTGAGACTCGGTAAAGAAGGACTCACACGGTGTGCAGTAAAGGCCCTCATAATAGCCTTTGTAAATATCACCCTGATCGTACAGTTTTTTGAAGATTTTCTGTACCTGAGTCTCATGATCGGAATCGGTGGTACGGATGAATTTGTCGTAGGAAGTGTTCATCAGATCCCAGATTGTCTTGATCTGACCTGCCACATCGTCTACAAACTGCTTCGGAGTTACACCAGCAGCCTCAGCCTTTAACTCAATTTTCTGACCGTGCTCATCGGTACCGGTCTGGAAGCGGACATCATAGCCCTGCTCTCTTTTAAAACGCGCGATGCTGTCTGCAAGCACGATCTCGTAGGTGTTGCCGATATGCGGCTTGCCGGATGTATAGGCAATCGCGGTGGTAATATAATACGGTTTCTTACAATTACAATTTTCATTCTGACACATGAGCCAAATTCCTCCTAAACTTTCGGTGCACTAATTAAACCAACTATATCATAAAATCCGCGAAAACTCAATATAATGCGCGCCTTCCTCATGCCTGGCGATCTCACATATATTGTATTTCCTTTGAGTATATTATATAATTAGGAACACTTAAGATCATTTTGGAGGATCGCTTCATGCATAAAAACTACAAAAAGCTGCCGCCATTTCTAACTGCCGCGCTCTGCGCCATGCTGCTTTGTTCCTGTGCTCCTGCTTCCCGGGCTCCACAGCCTACAACTGCTGCCCCTTATGAGGAAGAAAGCAGTGCGGACTACGAACAGCTCACAGAAAGCAGTTTAAAAGAACAGCAGCGCTTTGCGGATTTTGAGGAAAATCTGTTTCAGGATGAGATTTCCGCCTCCCGGCTGGACCTGCATTTTCTTTTAAAAAATCCGGAGGATCGCGGCATCACCGAAACAGACGCGCTGATTGCCCCCATCTCCATGGAAGCTTTTCAGCAGACACGAAAGGACCAGGAAAAACTGCGAAATGAACTTTCCGGCTTCCAGACTTCTCTGCTGACAGAGGAGCAAAAGCTTACACTCCGCATTCTGGAAAGCCTGATGAACACCGAGAAAAAGGGGGAGGGCCTGGAGCTTTACAGCCAGCCGCTGGCGCCAACCATCGGTACCCAGGCGCAGCTTCCCATGCTGCTCTGTGAATACACATTCTACACCCGCCAGGATGCAGAGGACTATTTGAACATTCTGGAATACCTGGATACCTTTTACGGACAGATTCTTTCCTTTGAGCAGGAAAAGGCAAAGGCCGGACTGATGATGAGCAACACCTCCATTGACCATGTCATCGAATCCTGCAAAAGCTACCTGCTGGTTCCGGGCAATAATTTTATGATCGACTCTTTCAAAGAACGGTTACGTGCGCTTCCCGATCTGACGGAGGATGCAAAAAAAGAACTCTGCGCCCGCAACGAGGCCGCTCTGGAGGAACACTTCGTTCCTGCATACAAGCTGCTGATTGATGGTCTGGAAAAGCTGAAGGACACCGGCACCAACGAAAAGGGCATGTGCGGATATCCGGATGGAAAAGCCTATTACGAATATCTTGTATACACAGCTACCGGAACCTCGTATCACTCCATCGACGAACTGATGACGGCAACGGCGCAGGAAATTTCCGATAAACTGGAAATTACTTCAAAGCTGTTATCAGAACACCCTGAACTGGAATCCATGCTGGACAGCTACCAGTACCGCCAGACTGAACCCACTGCTATCATGGAAGAATTAAAAGAGCAGACCTTAAAGGACTTTCCTCAGCTTCCGGAATGCAGCTACACCTTAAAGGATGTCCCAAAAGCGCTGGAGCTTTCCTTAAGCCCTGCCTTTTATCTGACTTCACCGATCGATGACAGCTCCCAGAATGTCATCTACATCAACAAAAACCCCATCTACGACAACCAGCCCCTCTACAACACCATTGCCCATGAAGGCTATCCGGGACATCTGTACCAGACTGTCTGGTTTCACAATCACTGCAGCTCTGACCTGCGAAAAATCTTAAGCTTTTCCGGCTATACCGAGGGCTGGGCTGCATATGTGGAAGCACTCTCCTACCGGTTAGACAACGGACTGGACCCGCTGCTCGGTGAGCTGCTGGAAGCCAACTCCAAAGCCACCCTCGGCATTCACGCCTACCTGGATCTGGCTGTGAATTACCTGGGCTGGGAACGGAAGGATGTGCAGAAATATCTGGCCTCCTATTTCAGTGATCCGGAATCCGTTGTGGATTCCATGTTTGAAACCATGGTAGATAATCCCGCAAACTACCTTTCTTATTTCATCGGCTCTCTGGAAATCCGCAATATGCGGGAAACTGCCGAACTGCAGCTGGGAGATTCCTTTGATACCACTGCATTCCACACCTTCCTTCTGGATATGGGAAATGCACCCTTTGATGTGATTCAGTCTTACTTTACCACCTGGCTCATGAACCAGAAGATGAGAAAGTAGCATATCTATCTGCAGACAAAGC
>ENA-UONQ01003128-UONQ01003128.1-human-gut-metagenome-genome-assembly--contig:-CS26-NODE-3128-length-9842-cov-4.451517_pt1 | contig 9842 bp, 9 predicted proteins | sample MGYA00242460_ERZ724007 | MGnify/ENA metagenome assembly ERZ724007
GAAAGACCTGTTTTAATCTGACAGAAAAGGCAGCGTTTAATTTGCCGAATAACACCCATCTGCTCTCTGCTGTTCTCCATCACGCAGAATCCGTCCTCTATTGTCTTTTCGTTTTTCACTTGCTGCCAATTCTTCTATCCCCTTTCCTAATGCTTTATACTTTTCTCTATCCATATAAAATCCGTTCTGGCTGGGAGGGTAACGCTGCTTTCCTATTTTGTCTATTGACGTTCTATACAAACTTCTCTATGACTTTTCATAAGTTCTATTAAATGCTTTTCATCTTTTAACATACACTTGTTAATTTTTCTATCTCTCAAATGCTTATGATTTGATTCTGCCTGTCTACCGTTTTCCTCACTTTTTTATCTCAACCGGATTTTCCTTCAGCAACTCTAAATGCCTATGGTTTGATTCTGCCTGTCTACCGTTTTTCTTACTTTTTTATCTCTAATGGATTTTCTATCAGCAACTCTCTTTCGTCTACTACCTTAAAATCTCTATGCTTCCGATTCGTTCTTTCTTGCCGCCTTTTTCTTTGATTTTTTCAACCAATAAACCAAATAAGAGGGCATAAAAAAAAGCCGGACACAGGATTGACCCTGTCCAGCTTTTTTCCATGTTGCCTTATCTTCTGTTCTGAGGATACAGATCCACATACACCTCTTTACAGTTCTTCAACAGACGCTTTGCTATATCCATGTAAAATCTATGCGTGATTGCCATATCACCCTGAGGATAAATCACAACCTGAAGCACCACTCGGTTACTGGGACGGTGAAGAATGCTCAGGATATTTCCCCGCACGACTTCTGCATACTGCTTTCTCACTTCATCTTCTGTCACTTTTGTATCAATTGCCATAATCAAAATCCTCCTTTTTCTAAAATTTATAAATAAAAACACCCACTCCACAATCGAAAGCTGATTTTCAGGCTCCCAATGTGAACATCAGATGCCGGACACAGACATTTTCCAATGTCCATCTGCTCCTATCCGTCTGCCGCTCTTTTTTCCAACTTTTTTATCCATATCCACAGAACCTTTGGCTGCTATGCTTGTTTGATACTATTTCCAGTTAAACAGGAAAACAATGCCTGACCTTCTCCTGATACCATTTCCGTCAGGGAATGCCGTTTCAATGATAAAACCTGTCTCCAAAATTCCCGATATCTTTTCCTGATATTCTATTTTTTCATCTCCAATGCAGACACTCTATCCGTTCTCTGATCCATTCCATATGAATGTCAGCCGGATAAACTCCAAACCATTCCGGTATGCATCCCATTCCGGTTCCTGAATGCTTCCTCATTTTACTCTTTGCGTTATCAGAATCACAAGCCAACACGAAACCAATGCTATCCAAACAATGTTGCAACACGCATCCACCAAACTTTGAACCATGCCGGACACAGCGTTTTTTCCGTATTTTCTTACTTCAAACCCCTTGAAATAAAGAATTTTTCAAACGCAATCCGGATCTGATCCTTCGCTACTTCCAGAAGATACTTTTTCACAGCCTCCAGAAGAATATCTGCTTTCTCTCCTGTCATTTGAATGTCGGGATTCATATTTCTACGATAAACATCCGTATTAATATGCGGCTCTTTCAGAAACACAAGATTTACACCACGGTTAAACAGCTCTTCATACAGTTCAAAGCCTCCTTCGCATTTCTGCTCATTCGGGAAACACTGTCAAACACAATCGTATCGTCAGCCTTTACACGCCGGACAATTCCCTTCAGACGCTTCCGGTCTTTATAGTTTGTACCAGTAAACACTTCCTGTATCACGGTAGCCTCCGGGTATGCCCCTTTAATATTCCGGATTTGTCTCTCAATGTTCTGCCTCGGCGATGAAATACGAGCATATCCATAAATCATAAGTCTCAACTCCTTTTTATAAATAAAATAAATATACCCATTTATAAAAAGGAAGCCGGAAAATCAGTCCCAGCGGATTGTATCAATGTTTCCTGATTTTACCTACTTGCTGGTATTTTTTCTCTCACTGTTCTCCCTGTCGCACTTCTGGAGACCGCCAGACTTATCACTCATTTTTCTCTCTATTTTATTTTGACACGCCGGAAGCACAATGCACCCTGAATTTTCCGCTACTGCCAGCCTCCTGAAAATGTCCACGCCCTACTCCGATTTCCATGCAGAAACCAATTTGTTTTTTAGTCCGGGAACTCATTTGTCTCTTTCTTATATTTTCCAACAACTGCTCCGATTTGTTTTACAGCCTGTCCATCTCTTATAAGCACCCATAAACCCACTCAGATGCTGCCTGCATTTTCATTTTCCACGCTCCAACCGGATTCTCCAAAAGCTACTACCGGCACACAGAAACGCTATCTCCCCATAAACCAAAAGACAGGCGAGACTTTACGTCCCACCTGACTTCTATGCTTCATTTTTATTTTGCTTCTGTCTCTCTCTGGCTATCCTATCCTGTTCCCTCTGAATCAGCTTTTTTTCAAGTTCTTCTGGAACCTTCTGTCCTTTCATAATATAGAGAAATGCTCTCTCTTTATCTTCGTCAAAGTCTGGCTCCTGATCGGTTGTACTGCACAGGTTAATCCCCAGTTTCAAAGCATACTGTATCATTCTTTCCTCGTTCTCAATTTCTTCCGAAGTCCTGAGAGGAAAATCATCCACGCTTCTTTTCGGTAGCTGTCCTTCTAATCTTTGCATATCCTGTAATATATCGTCAATACCTTGTAAGTCTCTTACGCTAATCATTTTTCGTGACCTCCTTTCCTATATACAATGCCATACTCTCCAGCAATTTTAAGCATATCATTAATCGCCATTGTACCATTATTAACGATTCCTTGTTCCTTATACTCTCTTGCTTTCTTAAAATAATCTGCAATAAACCGATCACAGTCTGCTTTATAAGTCTTTTCTATAATATATACAGATCCATCATTTCCAACTGCCGTCATTGTCCGAAATGCTTCTCAGTATACAAATGTCTTTATATCATCTGCTGAAAATGTTCCAGTGCTTGGGTGGTTATGCATATAAACTAAAGACTTTGCTCTTGCACTCTTAATAAAAACTCTGGCTTCCTCATCCGCATAGAAATCAACCTTCCCCGGACTGCCTTTTATTAAAAACCCCTTTGTCATGTCCAGAATGCTTACTACCATTGCACATTCCATATCATTTCGTCTGTATTCTTCACACAGGTCTCTAGCCTCTTTCAGTATCATCTTATGATAATTCTGTATAAATCCATTTTCACTGTCTTGTAATCCAAGCAGTTTCACTCTTGGTACCTTAGAGATTGCTATATCTGTAATCTTGATTGGTCTGTTTCTTACTTTTGACTGCTCTACTATTGTATTTTCCATGCTTCACTCCCTCTATATAATGATTATAACGCACCCATTATGAAAATACCATAGATTTTCTGTGAACTTTCAGAACCAGAAAAAAACAGGCAATGTCTATTGTATCTGTATTACGCCTAGAACCCATAAACTCTTATTTTGCCGTATTTAATAACTCTTTCTCCATCTTAACATAAATGGCGAAGTGTTTATCGTAAAACTTCGCCATTAAATATTGATACATCAAACCCCATATGAATTTAACTCCCCACCAAATTGCACATAAAAATCAGAGGTGGAGTGGGGTCTGTGCATTATAAAACACTCCTTAATCACCATTTAACTATCGCCAAAATGTAAAGTAACAATAGCATCCATTTGGGCTTTTATCTTATCAATTTCCTCTTCCGTTTTTGCCTACAACAGCATACCTTCTGCTATAAGCTGGCCTTTATTACTCTCTGGAGTCTATTTCTCTTTACACTTTATTCCGTAATTTCCCCTGCTTCCATTTTCGTATCCCCTATAAATTTCATATCTTTTTCCGCTGATCTCCACTTCGTCATCATTAATAAATGTATAAGACTCTCCATTTTCTTCACAATATTTTGAAATTGCTTCTATCGTTTTTGCAAGAGTTGGATAATTAGTACTGTCCTCATAAGGAACCCAAAAAGCTTTTTTAAACATATAAATACCTCCTCTGATTTGTTATTATTTATACTATATTGCCTGTCGAAAAGATAACATTCAGCATCTCTTCCCTTGTCATCCGCTCCAGATGATGCAGCACAGTTAAAACGCTCAATTACAAACGGATTTTGATCATTTCCGATGTACTGATTTCCTGCTTATTAATAATCTTTATTAACTTAAATGTGCTTTATACCATTCAATTACAGCACTTCTGTCAGTTTCAAAAAATTGAGTAGAAATATAGATATTCTTGCCGTTAAACTGTAATTCTTTTGCTCTGTATCGCTTATTCAATGAATTTCCCATATTATCTGTTCGATTATTTGCAACAGCAGGGTAGTCTGTAGATCTGAATAGGCTCTTTGTATACTCTTTTGTTTTCAACTGCTCAATTTCCGTTTCCGTAATTTTTGTTTGTCTGATGAGTTCCTCTATTAAATTATAAAATAATTTTGCTACTGATACCATCCCCTCTAACCATGTATCTCCGTCATTAATATCAAATGGAGCTTCTGAAAGGGAAAAACTGAAATCATCTGTATCTAAATTCATTTTCTCTAATAAATTTTTTATAAATGAGATAATATTATTGGCTGATAAATTGCTTTCAAAATAAATTCCGCTATTATCAATCTGCTTCGCTTTGCGGAATTTTCTATCGTCGTTACTAATATATGTTCTGTCTGCATTCGGCAATGAATAGTTGCTCCCTGCCAAATCGCGAAATATATCTGTATTTAAATCATAAGCGATGTTGATAAATTTTGTCAGAAGATCTACCCAGCTTACTACCTTTGTATACTCTCCGACAAATGCAAATCCTTCCGGTTTAGTGTTGGAAAAATCCATACCGCTATTCACGCCAAAACTCAATTCATTATTTTCATTTAAATCCGAATGCAGTTCCACATAATTAAATTTTCCAATCAAGATATGAGCAAGTACCTTCGCCCTGTTTTGAATGGTTTTTTCATCCCATCTTTCTGCTGCTAAAACCTCTTTATTCAAAATATTTGCCTTTGAATTTTCACGAATTATTTTCTTTTTGTCTGCAAACGACTTTGTTCCTAATTCACTATTATACCCGGTTATTGTTAAATTCCCAAGAGTGTGAAGATATATTTTATATACCTTTCCGTAATCATCTCCTACTTCCTTTTTCCATACAGCTGCATTTTCTTTTTGCGGTAAAATATGCTCTATCGTCAGATTGGAAATATCTATATGCTCTTTAGATGAATTTTCAATCACAGAAAGCACGAACTTACAAATTGGTTTCTTATATAATGGTGTATGAATCAGTGCTTTTTCAAATTCTGCATCTGTTGGCATACGATCATTGGCTCTTAAATCATTAAGAAACACTACCAATTGCTCATAATATGTTTCATAATTCCCGTCAAAAAATCTGTCATACATAGACTTCATAAACTTAGACAAATTCTTATTAATTTCGCAGGCAGTAACTCTGACAAAGTAAGTCAGCAAATAATTCAATACTTTAAGAAGCGTCGATTCATCAATATTTCCATCTTCGTAATCATCAAAAACCCGAAAAAGGAACGGAAGAACTGTTGTTTGTTTGATGGTACAGAATGCCTGCAGGTAATCTAAAATTTCTTTACTGTAATAATGATTTTCCCCGATAAAGGCCCCGTAAGATTTTGACATTCTCTTTAATTTTTTTAATACATCTTCGTGGCTCAGATGATTTTCCTCACAATGTTCTTTAAATAAACGATACGCATTCTTACTGTTTACCGATTTACTGATTTGTGAATTTAAAAAATTAATAGCAAAATCCCCAAGGTTTCTATATCCAACATTTTTTTCAATAACTAACCAATAGTTTTCGTATAGTTCCTCTTGATTATTATCGTCCATCAGCAAATAATTTCTGATTTTATCTGCCAGACTTAATTCTAATCCTGTTGAATTAATTGACTCAAATATTTTTTGTGGTTCATCTCCTTGTGATTTATCAAGTACAATTTCTACCATTTCCAGTTTCTTAATTCCACTAAGAATATCATTTACTTCTAATCCTGACTGCAGCGTTTTTCAATCATATTTTTGAAGCACATGTAATTTTTATAAATATTGGAATTTCTGTCCATCTCATCAACTTTATCCTGAATCAACAGACACAGCTGTACATTATCCGTTTTTACCGGCTTTAATTTTAGTTTATATTTCTCGTCACAATTCCTGTTAAACATTACTTCTTCTATTTCTGTTTCAATTCTTACGGATACTCCCTTTGCAGCATCATAAAGTGCTTTTAAGAGAATATACACTGTTGTAAGGCGCTGCTGCCCGTCTATAATCAAAACCTCATTTAATGTACTGCCATCGATGCCGACTATGTATACTATCGTTCCGGTAAAGTGTTTGTGATCACGTTCATTTGCAATCATTATATCCTGATAAAGCTTTTCACACTGTATGTTATTCCAATCATAATTTCTCTGATATACCGGCACTTTAAATACTCTCTTATTTTTTTCTAATAAATCTGAAAAGAGCCAGACTTTATATGGTTGCATAGTACTCTATCTCCTTCATTACTCTTGGTATTTTAAAACTCCTTCCACTGCTACTCCTTCTCGCCTTCATTTGCCTCTTCTATTTCAACCTGCTCCTGGCCGGCGCCCTCTTGAAACCGCACCTGCAAAACGGCCTGGGACCAGTTGACAGATACACAGGCCCGCTTATCTCTGGCTCGTGCTTCCCGGTCGAACACATCCAGAAGCTCCTTCAATATCTCCCTGGTTAGATATCCGCCCCGCCAGTGAAATAACAGTATCTTTCCCTTCTTCACAGCCTGTCCGGTCCGGCTCTGCACAGAATCCATCGTCGTCCAGGATAGTTTCTTTTCTTTATAGTAAAAATGATCGGAATCACTGCAGACCGGCACCTTCCAGATGACCGGCTCGTGATCTCTGAAAATCTGCTTGTCTGACAAATTCACATAGTCATATCGTATAAGATTATTTCTTGAAAGTGTATTGTCAAACGTGGCATCCAGATGATAATATTGTCCATCGATTCGGACTATATTCCAGGCGTGTCTGTACTTGATTCCTTTATCCGGATTGGCCTCTGACAGTGCAATGATACACCAGAGATTCAGCTCGTCACAGAGAATTTTTACTGCCTTTGCGATTCCCTCGCAGACAGCTGTTCCATTGCCCAGAGCCCCGATAATCTCATGGGAATATTCCTTTTTCAGCTTATCGTATTTTACATTTTCTGCAATGAAATCATGAATAAAAAGTTCTTTTCCCTTTTCATCAAGAGCTGCCGCCTGACGGGCCAGTTTTTTCACTCTTGCCTCCATTGCCTGACGATGTTCCCTGATTTTATCCTTTGAAAACAGATACTTCGGTATCATCTCCACTGCTGTGGAGTCCGGATAATACCGGTAGGAAAATGCCACCGAATAAAAAATCTCCGGGCAGTCCATGCGAATCATAAAATAAATGTCGGATAATTCTTTATTAGGCAGCATCGGTACTGCAAAAGAGTCCTGGAGATTTAACAACCCTGATTTCATCGCATAGTACGCCTTCTGCTGCTCTTTATTTAACTGGTCATAATAATAGTGACTGGCTTTTGCCATGCTTTCACCGCCTCTTTCATTCTTTTCTTTTTTTTTTCCTTTCCCTGCTGCCCATCCCTCTGAACTTTTGTATTGTTTCATTTACTATAACATATTTGCAGCAATATTTATACTGTATTTGCTTCTTATCTGCCTGCTGACACCCTGTGATTTTCTGTGCCCATCCCGTCCCCAAAGCCCGGCTTCAACAGCAAAGAACCGGCAGAACATGGATTTTTCTCCACGCCCTGCCGGTTCTTTTTGTCTTATCTTCAACTGTATTTAATCTTTAATATCCGTAAAAAATCTGCGCAATCGGCGAGCTCTTATCCAGAATCAGCGTGTTGTTTCCATTCTTCAGGGAAGCCTTCGCTGCATCCAGAGAACGCACAAAATTATAGAAATCTGCCTTGCTCTCGTCGTTGTAGGCCTGGGAGAGAATCTGCATGTACTGGGCCTCGCCCTCTGCCTTGATCTTTTCCGCCTCTGCCTTGGCCTTGGATTTCATCACAGACACTTCTTTGGTTGTGTCGTTCTTGATTTTCTGAGCAGAGGAATTACCCTGGGCTGTATAAGAAGCCGCTATGTTATTTCTCTCAGAAATCATACGCTCGTAAACGGACTGTTTGTTGTCATCCGGCATATCCAGCGATTTTGTCTCTACTGCCAGAACCTGGATTCCGTATCCGTCCAGAGAATTGCCGATATTGTTGCTGATATCCTGAGCCAGCTTTCCGTTTCTGTTTTCAATAATCTCGGCCTGATCCATGTTAGAAATCACGGATTTCAGAGAGGAGAATACGGATGCAGAAATACGGGACTGGGCCTGTGCCACCTGACCGTTTAAGTGTCTGGTAAAGAGCACCGGATCGGAAATCTTCCACAGAACGAAGGCATCTGCAATCATGCTCTTCTTGTCTTTCGTAATAACGTCTGACTGCGGAATATCGTAAATCTGCAGTGCTTTCGGAATTGAGGAGCTGGTCTGGATAAAGGGAACCTTCAGGCTTACTCCCGGATTCTCTTCCACACGGACAATCTCACCAAACTGACGAATCAGCTTATATTCGTTGGGATAGGTCACAACCAGAGAGGAGCCCAGTAAAACGAGAGCTGCCGCTGCCGCCAGACCTGCTATCATACCTTTCTTTTTCACTGTGCCACCTCCTCACCGGTTCCTGCTGCAGAACCGTTTTCTTCTGATATACTGCTCTCTCTGCTCACAGCCGGGCCGGCAGATGAATCCGCTGCTGCTGTTTTGGAAGCTGTTCTTCCTGACTCAACTGCAGAGGTAAAGCTGTCTAAGGGCAGCATCTTCTGCGTACCGTTTTCATCTACAATAAAGAGTCTCATGCTGGGAAGCACATCCTCCATAGTCTCATAGAACATTCTCTGCTTGGTAATCAGCGGATATTTGCTGTACTCTGCATACATCTGTTCAAAACGGGCCACCTGACCTTCTGCCTCATTGATACGGGACTGCTTTTCTGCCTCCGCATTTTTGATAATCTGGTCACACTCTGCCTCTGCCTGCGGAATCTTCTCGTTCCTGTCTTTGTTGGCATTGTTGATCGCTGTCTCCTTGCCCTGCTTTGCGTTTTCTACGTTTTTAAACGCATTGAGAACCTCCTGAGTCGGCGGAAAGGCATCCTGAATCGTAATATTTACAACAGAAAGACCAATATCCTCCTGAATCATCCGGTTGGTCAGCTTTTCTTTAATCTCAGACTGAATCTCTGCTTTTCCTGTGGTAATGACATCGTCTACATTGTATACGCCTACCGTATCACGAATATAGGACTGTGCCAGCATCTTCAAGGTTGCCTCCGGATCTGAAGATGCATAGAGGTATTTCACCGGATCATCTACCATATATTCCAGATAAAATTCGGTATCTACAAAGTTGAAATCCTTGGTAATCATAATACATTCTGCCAGCTTGCTCTCTCCTGTCTCAGGATCATAGCCAATCGGCATTCCCTTGATGACCTTGGATACCATCCGGACATTCTGGATAAAGGGAATTTTAAAATGAAGTCCGGCCTGTGACTCTGCATGAGGGCTTCCCAGGGTTGTCACAACCGCATAGTTTTCCTCGTCCAGCACATAGTAACAGTTGCCTCCCAGGAATAACAGGAGCACAATCGCCAGCACAATCCCCGCCCCACGGGCCGCCCGGCGTTTCTTTTTCACGGGATTTCCG
>ENA-UONQ01003130-UONQ01003130.1-human-gut-metagenome-genome-assembly--contig:-CS26-NODE-3130-length-9823-cov-6.293612_pt1 | contig 9823 bp, 8 predicted proteins | sample MGYA00242460_ERZ724007 | MGnify/ENA metagenome assembly ERZ724007
AGTCGGTTGTGACCGAGTATTCTTTTACTCCATATTTTCTACTTATCCCTATAGTGCGTTCCACATTGTATGATTTCAATATTATTATTTTCTATTCTGAAAACAATCCTATTCTTCTCATCAATTCTAACACTCCAATATCCTTGTAAATTGCCACTAAGAGGCTCTGGCTTTCCTATACATTGATATCCATTTCTGTCAATATCCATCAATAATCTATTTATCTTTTTTAGCATCTTCTTATCCTGTGTCTGCCAATTAAGATATTCTTCCCAAGCCTCATCTCCCCATAATTTTCTCACTCATCCTCCTCTATTAATTCGTGCTCCTTTAAAGTACTTTTACCTGAACGTATATTTGCCACACGTCTTTCCAATTCTTCTATATTATACTTACTATAGAATGGGTCAGCTGTAAGTTCAAAAGGAATACGGTTTTCCCTGACAACTGTTTTTAAGAATATATTAATTGCTGTTGACATACTTAGTCCTATTTCGTCTAATGTTTTCTCTGCTTTATGCTTTATCTCATCATCTACACGTAAACTAATCTGTGCCATAATATTCACTCCCTTCTGTATAATAATTATAATATTTTCCGCCACACTATGCAAGCATTTGTATATACATTTGCTATTATTTTTCTAAACCCTAAAACATCCTCCCCCAATAAATTCTCTCATTATAGAATTAATCGGAACATTGTCTGCCTGACAAGGAAGGAAGTACGCTAAGAACTTAAGCAACCTCTTGGCTTCCTGATATTCTGGGTCATCTTCTGTTATTGAGAAAAGTAAAGGCTCTACTATTGGCTTTAATATACATAGCTCATATGCCATAGCCGAATTAAACATAGCATCTGCTTCTTCCTGAAATGGAAAGATATTCTTTTCTTCACCTTTTCTAACCGACTCCCACATTGAAAGTGTTCTCTTGGCAGAAGCTCCTCTTGTTCTGTAATCCCTTGCCATACGTCTTATAAGACGTCCATCTGTTGTAGCAACTCTGTTATGCTCGTCAACATTAAGCTGTGTAAGTGCACTTATATAGATTTTAAACTTGCTTTCAACTGGAAGTGCGTAGGATAATTCATCATTAAGGCAGTGTATACCCTCAATAACAAGAATATCTTCTTCCCCAAGCTGTATATAATCACCATTGTATTCTTTCCTTCCTGTAAGGAAATTAAACTGAGGTATCTCAACCTTTTCACCTCTTAGCAATGCATTCATATGGTCATTAAAAAGCTTTATGTCTATTGCATGTAAATCCTCAAAATTGTACTCTCCATTTTCATCAACAGGTGTCTGCTCTCTCTCCACGAAATAATTATCAACCCCAATTGCGTGTGGCTTAAATCCACTTGCTCTTAACTGTATAGATAATCTGTGTGAAAATGTTGTCTTTCCAGATGAAGATGGTCCGGCTATCATAATGAATTTAACGCCTTCCCTTTCTTTTATCTGATTAACAATCTCAACAATCTTCTGCTCCTGTAACGCTTCCTGAACAAGAATAAGTGAATTAATATCCCCGCTTATTATATGCTTATTCAATGATGCAACTGTATCAACACCAAGCATATCTGCCCACTCGCTTCTTTCCATAAGTACATTAAAAAGCTTAGCCTGTGGTGCAAATTCCGGCACTGTTTCCGGATTTTCTTTAGTTGGCAACTGAAGAACAAAGCCCTTATCATACTGGAATATGTCAAATGTCTTTAATATTCCTGTATTAGCTGCCATATAACCATAGAAGTAATCGTAATAACCCTCTATGCTGTATACATTAACATAAGAACTAATTCTATATTTGAATAACTGTGTCTTATCTTCCATTCCGAACTTCTTGAACAGCTTAATAGCCTCTGATGTCTTCATTCCCTGCTTCTTAATAGGCAGGTTTTTCTTAACATCAGCTCTCATAACTTCTTTTACTTTATTAAGAAATTCTTCTGTAATCTCAAAATCACCCTTTATATCGCAATAAAGACCTTTGCTAAGAGAGAATTCAACTGTAACTCTCTTGATTTTATTATCTGTATCAAGCTTATGTATTGCATTGAGCATTAAAAGAAGTACGCTTCTTTTATACGCCTCATTACCCATAGTTTCTCCTACAGTAATAAATTCCACCTTTTCATCCGTTATATCCATATCTGATATCTCTGTAAGCTTGCCGTTGACATTAGCAAGAATAATATCATATTTGTAATCTTTTGCGGCTTCTGCTGCCATCTGTGATAAAAGCATTTATTGCTCCTTCCATCTTCCTAACGCCTTATTAATAACAGCAATATCTTCATCAATAGCCTTGATTCTATTCTTCACAGACACTGACTGTTCTTTATTAAGAAGATTATCTCTAATATTATTACAACTCATAAGTTCTTTATTAAGATACTCATAAAGCACTTCTGACTTATTATCAAGAAGGTATTTTCCATATCTTAATTCTTCCTCAGTGTAAGCTGTAATCTTTTTTTCATTATTATTCTGATTATCATTTTTATAAATGTCATCTGCATCAACAACATTTTTATTAAAATGCTGTTCATATGGCGTGTTGTATACACAGTCAAATATAAAGTAATATTTTCCGTCTTCTAATAGAATATGTTCTGACTTAATATCTATGCCAGCTTCTAAAAGATATGCACGGAAATCCCTTAATTCTGACTGTGCAGATAAGACAAGCTGGGTATTATACCCAAGCTTGTCTATACCTGCCTGTAATATACTCTTCATAAGCTTTCCGCCCATACCGCATATAGTTACTGTATCAACGTCACCTTTATTAATACCTTTAAGCCCGTCACAAAGCTGTGTAGTTATCTTATCTGAAAGTCCATATTCATCAATGTGCAGCTGTGCACGTCTTAATGGTTCTTTTCTTACATCACATGCATATACTTTATTACTTATTCCATTCTGGACAAGATATATTGGAAGATATGCATGATCTGTGCCGATATCTGCTACTCTTGCACCTTTATTAACAAGACTTGCAACACATTTTAATCTATTAGATATATTAATAATATCGTTCATAAGCTTTCCTTAGTAACACCATTTAATAGTCTTGCCAATTAATCAAGGTAATCCTTAAGCTTGCGGCTTCTGCTTGGGTGTCTTAACTTTCTTAATGCCTTAGCTTCAATCTGTCTTATACGCTCTCTTGTAACATTGAATTCTTTACCAACTTCTTCAAGAGTTCTTGCTCTTCCATCGTCCATGCCAAAACGAAGTCTTAATACTTTCTGTTCTCTGTCTGTAAGTGTTCCAAGAACTTCTACAAGCTGTTCCTTAAGAAGTGTTGAAGCTGCGGCTTCTGCTGGAACTGGAACATTATCGTCCTGGATAAAGTCACCCAGATGGCTGTCTTCCTCCTCACCGATAGGTGTCTCAAGCGAAACCGGCTCTTGTGAAATCTTCTGGATTTCCCTCACTCTCTCAACCGGGATATCCATAGTCTCTGCTATTTCTTCAGGAGATGGTTCTCTTCCTAATTCCTGTAAAAGCTGTCTTTGTACTCTTACAAGCTTGTTGATAGTTTCTACCATATGAACTGGAATACGGATTGTTCTTGCTTGGTCAGCAATAGCTCTTGTAATAGCCTGTCTTATCCACCATGTAGCATATGTTGAGAACTTATATCCCTTACGGTAATCGAACTTTTCAACAGCCTTAATAAGACCGAGGTTACCTTCCTGAATAAGGTCAAGGAACTGCATTCCTCTTCCAACATAACGTTTTGCAATACTTACAACAAGACGTAAGTTAGCCTCGGCAAGTCTTTTCTTAGCTTCCTCATCACCCTGTTCCATTCTCTTAGCGTACTCAATCTCTTCCTCTGCACTTAAAAGCGGGACTTTACCAATCTCTTTTAAGTACATTCTTACAGGATCTTCAAGGCCAATACCATCTGGTACAGATAAATCAATCTTTTCAATATCTATATCATCTTCATCATCAAGAAGGATATCGTCCTCCTCAACTTCATCATCATTCATCTTAACATCTACATTACAAGCTTCAAGGAATTCAAATACCTTTTCCATTTTATCTGCTTCAAAATCAGTATCCTGAAAATAGTTCATAATCTCCTTATAATCAAGGACATTCTTTTTCTTCTTGGCTATTGCAAGTATTCCCCTGCATTTTTCCATAAACTTTTCCTGAATAGCCTGTGCTTTTTCTTCTTCTGTAAGTTCAGCTTCTGCACCTTCCTTGCCTTTTCTTGGCTTCTTGGCTGTGCTTTTAGCACCTTCTTCGTCTGATTTCTTCTTTCTTGTTGCTTTTTTAGTTTCTTTTACTTCTTCTTCGATTAAGTTTTCTTTCTTATCTGCCATTACAATGGTCCACCTTTCGCATATATTACAAATTAATATGAATATTATTAAGCTTCATCTGCTGATTGATAATGTCCTGCATAGCTCTTGCATCTGTAGCATTATCAAGCTTAGTATCAAGACTATTCTTCTTGACCTTTATAACTGTATCATTAAGCGTCTTCTCCCTCTCAAGCTTATTAAGGGAGTCACTTAATTCTGCACTAAACATAGCCGCTATTTCATTGTGCATACTTGTATCCATATATGAACTGATAATCGCCGCAGGATTAATCTGCCCACTCTCGTATTGTTCATATATCTTAGCTGCTACATCTTTAAATACCGGATCTACAAAATCATCAGGACTTATAAACTTACTGACCTTCTCATAAATGTCACCATCTTCAATCATCCACGTCAGCAAAATCTTCTCTGCCTGTCTTACGCCATTTTCGCGTTTCTTCCTTATAGGAGTATTCTCCTTAGCCGTATATGTGTCGTGCTTTGCCATAATGCCTTCATTGCTTCCAAGCCTTATGACCATATCCCTCATTCCGTCTTCCGGAATCATATACTGCCTGCACACCGCCTTAAGATAATTCTCCCTCTCAAGCTTTTCCTTAAATACAACAAGCCTGGAAGCTACTTCTTTCTCAAATGACGTTTCGCCCTCAGGATCACTTCTGTTATAATTCTTCTCTATTATTCCAATTTCATACATAAAGCTGTTCTGTGCCTTATCTATTCTGTCCTGAAAGCTTTCTGTACCTAATGCCTTGATGAATTCATCAGGGTCTTTATATGGCCGCATATTAATAACTCTTGTGGACAAACCTGCCTCTTTAAGTATCGGAATTGCCCTTAACGCAGCTTTCACACCTGCCTCATCACTATCATAGGTTATAAGAACATTGTCAGTATACCTTTTCATAAGTCGTGCGTGTCCCGGTGTCAGTGCCGTTCCAAGCGATGCCACTGCCTGCGTAAATCCAGCCTGATGAAGGGATATTACATCCATATAGCCCTCACATATTATAAGGTTATTCTTTCTTGCTGTTCTTGCCGCATTCAGCCCATACAAATTCCTGCTTTTATCAAACAGCTTGGTCTCTGGCGAATTAAGATACTTAGGTTTCGCATCTCCCATTACTCTTCCGCCAAAGCCTATAACCTTATTATTAATATCCATTATAGGGAATATTACCCTGTTCCAGAACTTATCCCTCACACCTTTTTCATATGTAAAAAGGCCCGATTCTTTTAAAATCTCATCATCATAGCCTTTATCCTTTAACATACGATACAGCTCACCCGTTGACTGCGGTGCAAATCCAAGTCCAAAGCTGTTAATAGTCTTATCCGACAGACCTCTCTTTACAAGGTAATCAAGCCCCGACTTTCCAGCTTCTGACTTTAACTGATGATAATAATAAGTCGCCGCTATTTTATTAATCTCCAAAAGCCTTGTCTTTATATCCCTGTCTTTTCTGTCCTCTGCGGAATAATCTGTCTCAGGAAGTTCCATTCCTGCACGTTCTCCAAGCATTTTTACTGCTTCTGGAAATGTATAATTCTCATATTCCATTACAAATGTTATTACATTTCCTCCAACTCCACAGCCAAAGCAGTGATACATCTGCTTCGTGCCAGACACAGAAAATGACGGTGACTTCTCATTATGGAATGGACAAAGCCCTACATATGAACTGCCATTTTTCTTAAGTTTTATATATCCTGAAATAACATCAACTATATCATTTCTTGATATTACCTCTTCTATTACTTCACTTGAATACATTATTAACTCTTCTTTCCAGCCTTTCCAAGATATGAAAGCAAATATATTATTATGCCCGAAAGCACTTGTTATTACTTGCAGATACATTTTCTGCACATCAGCCTTTCCAGGCCTTAGGAACAAATATATTCTCAAACCTGCTTATAGAATACTGGTCACTCATTCCTGCTATATAATCGCATACAACACGCTCTGGCTTCTCGCCTCTTTCATATATGAAGCGTTTGTAATTGTCAGGAAGTTCCTCAATATTAGCAATATAATAATTATAAAGTTCTGTTATAAGCTTGCACACCTTAATCTCCTCGCTCTTTGCAGCTGGATTGGTATACAATCTGTCAAACATAAACTGTCTTAAATCTGTCATCGCCTTATGTACTGTATCAGACATTATAATATCATCCTTGTCAATACTGCACTTTATTATATCGCTTATAAGCGTATTAAGCCTGCTCTTGGTAGTTGTTCCTAACACATCTGTATATTCCTTAGGTATATAGTCCTCGGAAAATATTCTTGCCCTTATTGCATCATCTATGTCGTGATTGATGTATGCAATCTTATCTGAAAGCCTTACTACCTTTCCTTCAAGCGTCGATGGGTGTCCTGCTGTTCTATGATTAACAATACCATCTCTTACTTCCCATGTAAGATTAAGTCCTGCTCCATCTTTTTCCAAGAATTCAACAACTCTTATGCTCTGCCTGTAATGACTGAACCCTAACGGACATATCTCATTAAGTGTTCTTTCCCCCGCGTGTCCAAATGGCGTATGCCCCAGATCGTGTCCCAGTGCAATAGCTTCTGTCAAATCCTCGTTAAGTCTTAACGCTCTTGAAATGCTTCTTGCAATCTGGGCAACCTCCAACGTATGTGTAAGTCTTGTCCTGTAATGATCTCCCTCTGGTGCAAGAAATACCTGTGTCTTATGCTTCAGTCTTCTAAATGACTTACTATGTAATATTCTATCCCTGTCCCTTTGATAAATCGTGCGCATATCGCACTGTGGCTCTGGCTTATCCCTGCCCCTTGATTCATCACTGAAACTGGCATATGGACTCATATACTCGTGTTCTCTGCTCTCCTGCTGTTCTCTGATATTCATACTTCACCCTCATTTCTGCGCAATACATAATTGCACATACAAACGCCAAAAAACTGCCTACTTTTTAAGTATTCAACAAAATCAGATAATTTCCTTTTTTTATTTTTCATCTTTTTTATATTGCATTTATATTGTATATATGGTATATATAATATATATTACGCGTAATATTTTATTACAATGGTATATCATTAATCTTAATTATCTAGTGCATAGCCAGCACAAATAACAATATTGTTCTTCTTGTCATAACTTTTTCCCAATGATAGAATATAGACATAATGACACGAATTACACTAATGTAGACGATTTAACTGTTACCACCCTTAAAGGTGGCGTGTATATGAAGTATAAAAACGATGCTTCATTTGTGTTCGGGCAGGATTTGTATATGTTTGAACAGCAGTCAAGCCGTAATCCTAATATGCCGTTGCGATTTCTGCACTATTTATCTGATGTATACAGACAGATGTATAACAATAGTGATTTGCACAGGAGTACAACGCTTAAAATTCCAGTACCACATTTTGTTACATTTTATAACGGTAAACAGCCGCTTGAAGCAGAGAGTATTCTTCGATTATCTGATATGTATGAGAAGAAAATGGATTGTCCGGAGTTGGAGCTTGTTGTAAAAGTTATTAATATTAACACGGATGCTATTATTAATAAAAAATCATTGGACACTGAAAAGAATGATATTATTAATGGTACTAATCAATCAGATGAGTTTCATAATTCTAATAATAAAGTCAGTTCAGATAACACTAATCCATTTACATTCAGCTCTGAATTTCTTTCTAAATGCGAAACTCTTAAGGACTATATGACCTTTGTTAATAAAGTGCGTGTTAAGACAGATGTTGAAAGGCTTGATATCCGTACTGCTGTTACCGAAGCGGTTGATGAGTGTATTGCTGAGAATGTATTGTCGGAATTTTTTAGAAATCACAGGGAGGAAGTGATTACTGTGAGTATTTATGAATATGACGAGGAAGGACATCTTGAAATAGTTAAGGAGGAAGGACGCCAGTTAGGTATTGCTGAGGGTGAAAAACTAGGCATAATTAAAGGAGAAGAAAAGGAGCGTTCTAACGGAATAAAAGTGTTTATTAAATTATGTAAAGATATGAACCTATCAGATGAAGATACGATAAATAAACTTGTTGAAGATTACCAGCTATCCAGAGATGAAGCTATCAATGCTATAAAGAATTATTAATGAAAAACAACCCCACAATATGTGCATGGAATATAGTGTGGGGTTGTTTTTATATAATTTTTTAATAATCTGACTTAGCTGTTTTGATTATTTATTGTTATATCAGTTACTTAATAATCTAGTAGTAATATTCTAACTGATTACTGAAGAAGTGTAAGAACACCCTGATTAGACTGATTAGCCTGTGCAAGCATAGACTGTCCAGCCTGAGCTAAGATGTTGTTCTTGCTGTAGTTAACCATCTCTTCTGCCATATCTGTATCACGGATACGTGACTCAGCTGTCTGAAGGTTCTCAGAAGCTGTATCAAGGTTATTGATTGTATGCTCAAGTCTGTTCTGAACAGCACCCATCTTACCTCTTGAAGCAGATACCTTCTTGATAGCTGCATCAATAGCTGTTGTAGCTGTCTTAGCTGAATCCTGAGTACTTAAGTCAACGCTCTTTCCACCTACACCAAGTGCATCAGCACTCATATCATCAAGTGTAAAGCTCATTGTCTGACCTTCATTAGCACCAATCTGAAGTTCAATTCCCTTACCAGTATTAGCTGTACCAGCCTTTAAATTAATTGTAGTTTTTGCTCCATTATCTGGCTCAGCGTCAATACCTGTCTTAGCTTTAATTAAAGCTGCCATAGTAGCTACATCTGCCTCTTCTACTTTACCAGCCGCAGCAACCTTTACATAGTTAACATCTTTATAATCGTCACCTAAGCTTGCTGGATCATCTACATATGCGAACTTTTCACCATTAACTGTAAATATCTTATCTTCAATATTACCAGTACCTGTATATGAGCCTATTTCCTTTGTAATCTGTGAATAAGCATCTACGCCGATTGTTGATTCATCTGTCTTAACTGCTGCTGCATTATCCTGTGATAAAAGAATAGAATTAGCTGTCTTTCCTGCTTCCTTTGCTGTAAATTTCAGTTTACCATTTCCATCTGTACTAAAATCATATGAATCACCAAGGCTTGATTCCTTTAAAGCATCTGCAAATGCCTGTGCTGTATTTTCGGCACCATCCGCATTAGCTGCTGTCTTAGTATCTCCTGTAATTGTTACTTTAACTGTAGATGAATTACCATTCTTATCTATTACTGTAACTGCAAGTGTAGAGTCCTTTCCGCTTGCTAATGCATCAAAAGCATCATCTGCTGTATTAACCTGTGTTGTAGCATCCACTTTAGTAAGTGCACTAGCAGCACTCTTGCTTACTGAAGCACTAACAGCACTACCTGAACGTGAACCATCAAGTAACTTCATAGTATTGAACTCTGTTGTTTCAGAGATTCTTGTCAATTCGCTCTGAAGCTGTTCAATTTCGTTCTGAACTGCTTCTCTATCGTCATCTGTCTCTG
>ENA-UONQ01003140-UONQ01003140.1-human-gut-metagenome-genome-assembly--contig:-CS26-NODE-3140-length-9780-cov-5.916195_pt1 | contig 9780 bp, 8 predicted proteins | sample MGYA00242460_ERZ724007 | MGnify/ENA metagenome assembly ERZ724007
GGCGGAGGCGGCTGTGAAAACCCTTCAAAGCGACGCGGGGCGTGGACTGAGCGGATCCGAAGCGAAAAAGCGGCTCGGCGTTTACGGTGAAAATCGGCTGCAAAAGGGGAAGAAAACGAGCTTCGCAAAGAAATTTATGCTGCAGTTCGGCGATTTTATGGTGCTCATTCTGCTCATCGCGTCGGCAGTGTCGTTTGCCGTCTCGTGCATGCAGGGGGAAGCGAATCTGGCCGACCCGCTGCTGATTTTGGGCATCGTCATTGCGAACGCGTTCGTCGGCACGGTGCAGGAGGCGAAGGCAGAACGGGCGTTGGAAGCGTTGCGCACGCTTTCTGCGCCGCACGCCGATGTGCTGCGGGACGGCAAACGCGCGGTCATTTCCGCCGAAGCACTCGTGCCGGGGGACGTCGTATATATCCGCGCGGGAGACGTAGTGCCCGCCGACCTGCGGCTTTTGGAGAGCATGCATTTGCAGGCCGAGGAAAGCGCGCTGACGGGGGAATCCGTGCCGAGCGGCAAGGGTGCAAATGCGGTATGTGACGAAACGTGCGGCGCGGCGGAGCGCAAAAACATGCTGTTTTCCGGCACGGGCATCTCTGCCGGGCAGGGCGTGGGCATTGTGACCGCGACGGGCATGCAAACCGAAATGGGTCGCATTGCGGCGATGCTTGGCGACGAAGAAACACCCGACACGCCGTTAAAGCTGCGGCTGCGGCGCACGGGCAAGCTCATCGGGCTTTTGGTGCTTGGGATATGTGCGGTGATTTTTTTGATCGGGCTTATCCAAAAAGCAGAACCGCTTGAAATGTTCATGATCTCCATCAGCCTTGCGGTGGCGGCGATACCCGAGGGCCTGCCTGCCGTGGTGACGATCGTCTTGGCGCTCGGCGTGCGGCGCATGGCGGCAAAGCGAGCCATCATTCGGCATTTGCCTGCCGTGGAGACGCTTGGCAGCTGCGAGGTCATTTGCTCCGACAAAACCGGCACGCTGACGCAGAACAAAATGACGGTAGTGCGCTGCGCGGGTGCGGCGGGCGAGCTGAACGGACAGGATAAAGACGCTTTGCTATCTGCGGCGGCGCTGTGCACGAGCGTGGAGGGCAGCGGCGAGAAGCTGCTCGGTGACCCGACCGAAACGGCGATTGTCGCGGCGGTATCGGACTGGGAGAGTCTGCAAAAGCAGCGCGTGAAAGCGGCTGAGGTGCCGTTTACGGCAGAACGCCGCCGTATGACCGTCGTACTGCGAACGGAGGGCGGATACAGGGTCATCACAAAGGGCGCGCCGGAGGCGATTTTACCGCGCTGCACGTATGTGCTTTTAAACGGGAAGAACGTTACGTTAACACCCGAGATGCGGGCGGCACTGAGCGCAAAAAACCGCGACATGGCAAACGACGCGCTGCGTGTTCTGGCGGCAGCGGAAAAGCGCACGGAAGCTTGCCCCGAGACGGACGATGCGGCGGAAAGCGGGCTGTGCTTTTTGGGACTCATCGGGCTGGAGGATCCCCCGCGCCCGGAGGCGGCGGAGGCGGTTTCCGAGTGCAAGCGTGCGGGCATTCGCCCGGTGATGATCACCGGCGACCAACCCGCTACGGCCTCAGCCATTGCCGGGCGGCTCGGCATTGAAAATAAAGCTGTGATGACGGGTACGGAGCTGGAAAGCCTTTCGGACGACGCGCTTTTGCAGACGGTGCAGACGTGTTCCGTGTACGCGCGGGTCTCTCCGGCGCACAAAATGCGCATTATCAAGGCGTTTCGCAGGCTGAAGCTCGTCACGGCGATGACGGGCGACGGTGTGAACGACGCGCCTGCCCTGAAAGCGGCGGACATCGGCTGCGCGATGGGCAAAAACGGCACGGAGGTCGCGAAAAACGCCGCCGACATGGTATTGACGGACGACAACTTTGCGACGATTGTTTCCGCCGTGCGGGAGGGGCGGACGGTGTACGGCAACATTCGCAAGACCATCCATTTTTTGATGTCGTGCAACATCGGCGAGATCTTGGTGGTGCTTGTGTCGTTTTTGCTGCGCACGCCGACGCCGCTTTTGCCGGCGCAATTATTATGGGTGAACCTTGTGACGGACTCTTTGCCTGCGCTGGCACTGGGCAGTGACCCGCCGCAGGGCGACGTGATGCGCCGCCCGCCTACCGCGCGGGACAGCAGTGCGTTTTCAAACGGGCTCGGTTTTGCGATGGCGGTGGAGGGTATGATGATCGGCGCACTGGCGCTTTTGGCGTTCACGGTGGGACGCGTGTTTTTTGACGCCGATCCCATGCAGCCCGCCGTGGGGCGCACGATGGCGTTTGCGGTCCTAAGCCTTTCGCAGCTCGTGCACAGCTATAATATGCGCAGTACGGGGCCGGTTTTGGGACGCGGTATGTTCAAAAACCGGGGTCTGAACGTATCGTTTTTGATTTGCTCGGCATTGATGGCGGGCGTGGTCGTGTTTCCGCAAGCGGCGGCGCTGTTTGGCTCCGTACCGCTGACCTTGACACAGTGGGGCATCGTGGCAATCCTTGCTTTGCTGCCTCTGCCGATCTGCGAAATGCAGAAAAGGATACTTTCTCGCACGGCAAAAGTGAAAAATATGACTTCCGGTGTGAAAAAGCGAGTCATTTTCAACAAATAGCCTGTTACTTTTTTAATTATTAGCCGTCATATTGACTTCCCTTTCTTTTTTCAGCTATAATAAGAAAAATAGCCCACACTGATGTGCAGGCCATGGGGTCTGCGAAAATGAAAGGGGTCGATATAGATGAGAAAAACCAAGATCGTATGTACGCTGGGTCCTTCTACCGATGACGAGGCTGTGCTGCGCGAGCTGATTTTGAGCGGTATGAACGTGGCGCGCCTGAATATGTCGCACGGCACGCATGAGGAGCACAAGCGCCGCGCCGATATGGTGAAAAAGCTGCGAAAAGAGCTTGACGTGCCGGTCGCCATTCTGCTCGACACGAAGGGCCCGGAGATCCGCACGGGGAAGTTTGCCGAAAAGGTGATGCTGACCCACGGGCAGAAGTACACACTGACGACGAACGAGCGCCCCGGCGACGCGGAAGGCTGCTCTATCACGTTTAAGGACCTGCCGAAGGACGTACACCGCGGTTCGCATATCCTCATCGACGACGGCCTCATTGAAATGGTTGTGGAAAAGGTGACAGACACGGACATTGAGTGCCGCCTTTTGAATGACGGCCCCATTACGTCTTATAAGGGCATCAATGTGCCGGGCGTGACGCTTTCCATGCCGTATATCAGCGAAAAAGACCGCGCAGATCTTGAATTCTGCGTGAAGGAAGATTTTGAGTTTATCGCCGCCTCGTTCACGCGCTCGGCAGAGGATATTGTGATGATCCGCAACGAGCTTGAAAAAAACAACTGCCGCGACATTCGCATCATCGCGAAGATTGAGAACACGGACGGCGTGGAGAACATCGACGACATTATCCGCGTTTCGGACGGCATTATGGTGGCGCGCGGCGACCTTGGCGTCGAGATCCCGATGGAGGAGATCCCGGTGCTGCAAAAGCAGCTCATTCACAAAGCGTATGTCGCCGGCAAGCAGGTCATTACGGCGACGCAGATGCTCGACTCTATGATCAAGAATCCGCGCCCGACGCGTGCGGAGGCGACCGACGTGGCGAACGCGATCTACGACGGCACGAGCGCCATTATGCTGAGCGGCGAGACGGCCGCAGGCACGTACCCGGTGGAGGCCGTGCGCACGATGGTCCGCATTGCGGAGCGCACCGAAAACGACATCGACTACGTGCGTCAGTTGGAGCAGTGGGATGTGCCGGTGCAAAAGGACGTGACCTCTGCCATTTCGCACGCAACGTGCACGACGGCGCACGACCTCGGTGCGGTGGCCATCATGACCGTATCGAAAACAGGCTTTACGGCGCGCATGATTTCGAAATTCCGCCCGGCGTGCCCAATCATCAGCGGCACGACCGACCGCAAGGTACTGAACCAGATGGGCCTTTCCTGGGGCGTAATCCCCGTGATGCTGGAGGAAAAGACCAGCACCGACGAGCTGTTTGAGCACATTGTTGCAGTTGCGGAGGAGCACGGGCTTGTGCAGGCGGGTGACATTGCCGTTATCACGGCGGGTATCCCGCTGGGCATTTCCGGCACGACGAACATGCTGAAGGTACACCTTGTGGGCGACGTGCTCGTCTCCGGCACCGTTGTGAACGAGCTGAGTACCTGCGGCCCGCTGTGCGTGTGCAAAACGGAGGAGGAAGCGCTGCAGAAGTTCCGCAGGGGCGATATTCTGGTGCTGCCGAAGACCACGAACGCAACGATGCCGCTGATCCGTCAGGCTTCGGGTATTGTGACGGAAATGGACGGCGTGAACTCTCACGCGGCCATCGCCGCCATGGCGTTGGATAAACCGGCCATCGTCGGCGCGGCGCACGCGACCGACCTGCTGCGCTCCGGCACAACCGTGAAGCTGGACGGCGTTAGAGGTGCAATCTTCAGCGTAAGTGCACCGAGCGCGGAAAAGTAAAACGAATAGCAACGCCGCACCTTCGCAGGAAAACGTGGGTGCGGCGCTTTAAATAGGCGGTCTTTTGACCGCCTATCAGGAAACCCATGCAACTGGGTTTCCTGCGGAGCGAACGTCCACTGGAAGTTCGCTCCTACCTTCCTAATTTTAGGTTAGGCAAATGGGTTTCGCGCTCTGCGGAGCGCGCCTCAGGGCTTTGCCCCGAGACCCCACCAACTTTTTGAAAAAAGTTGGATCAAAAACTTTATTCGTCGCTTCGCTGTGCGTTATTTCACCGCTTTTATAATCAAACAATCGTTACCGTTTTCCACCGTGACGGTGAAGCCGACTTTTTTCAGCAGTTCGGCTTCGTGCTCTTTTGTGAGCGGGATGTCGAAGTGGACGAATGCGTCGTCGGGAATGTTTTCTTCGCGGCGCTTGCGGCTCCACGTTTCGCGCAGCAGGTTTTCTTCTTCGTCACAACAGGCGAAGTAATCGCCGTTTATAAACATGCCGCCGGGTGTGAGACAGTCATAGATGCGTTTGAAGAGCCGGCGCTTTTTCTCCGGCAGAAAGTGGTGCAGCGATTCAAACGAGATGACAGCGTCGAACGCACCGGGGAACGGCACGGCAAAGTAGCTGCCGCACAGCAGCGTGAGGTCTTTATCCCCATGCTTTTTCATGAGGGCGTCGAGCATATCGGGCGAAAGGTCAATGCCGGTGACGGATATATCCGTGCGCAAATTGTAGAGCGCATCGAGCTCCAGACCCGTGCCGCAGCCGAGGTCTAAAATGCGCTTGGCGCTTTGCGGCACGGCGCGTGCGAACTGCTTGTAGTCTTCGCCCCAGAATTTTGTCATGCGTGCTTCGTATTCCGGCAGGCGCTTGCGGAAAAACGCGCCCATTTCTTCAAGCGGGGCGCTTTCGAGCTCGCAAAGCCAATTTTTTAAGTCTTCCAAATATTTTTCTTTGTTTTGTGCGTTGATGACCATGTTTTTTCTCCAAATTCTTTAAATGAGAACACCGCGTTATTGAGCGCAGAATTTGCGAATGGCGCCGCGCAGCAGCTGCCGCAGTTCATTTTCCTCCGCAATAAGTGAACCCGCGTACAGCGCTTCGGCGATGCCGAATGTATAAAATCGCACGTCGCGATAAACGGCTTCGGCTTCCTTTACGGTGAGCCCGTACTGCACCTCCGTGCAGTCGATGGCCTCGCGGTTCCACGGGCTCGAGATGATCTGCGACACGGTGCGGCTGCCGTATTCGTTCGATAAAAACAGGACGCCGAACAGATTGCGCCTGTCGCGGGCGAGCAGAATGTGCGCAAGGCTGATCGTGAACAGGTAGTCCGATTTATCGAGGTACTGCGCGACGAAGGATTGATACGTGCCGTCTAAATATTCGATGACGGCGCGGCGGAATGTTTCCATGCTGCCGAAGTTGCGGAAAACGGGCTGCACGGAGCAATTGAGTTTAGCGGCGACACTGCGGACATTGAGTGCATCTGCGCCTTTTTCCAGTGTGATGGCGGCGCCTGCCTCAAGCAGCATTTCCGCCGTGATGTGCGGTGTTCTTGCCATAGTTTCCTCCCGGGTGCGGTTCAGCTGATGAGGATAAAATATCGAATGTTATTTCATTTGTCAAGCGCAAATTTGAAATAAAACGGAATTTATTTGAAATGGGGATATATTGCAAAGTTTTGCGGCGCATGATACAATAAATTGAAGAAAATCACCGGGAGGGTGTTCTATGAATTTTCGGGAAACGTTAAAATCGATCGGGATCATCCCCGTTATTCAGATCAACGATGCGAAAAAAGCAGTGCCGCTGGCGCTGGCGCTGAAAAAAGGCGGGCTGCCCGCGGCGGAGGTGACGTTCCGCACAGACGCGGCGGAGGAAGCCATTCGCCGTATTAAGGTAGAGGTGCCGGACGTGTGCGTGTGCGCCGGTACGGTTTTGAACGTAAAGACCGCAGAGCGCGCCGTGAAGGCGGGCGCTTCCGCGATTATCAGTCCGGGCACGAACCCGGAGGTGGTGCGCTGGTGCATTGCGCACCGTGTGCCGGTCATCCCCGGCTGCGCGACACCGACGGAGGTGGAAGCCTGCATGCGCATGGGGCTCGATTTTGTGAAGCTGTTCCCGGCGGAGGTTGTGGGCGGCGTGAAAATGCTGAAGGCCCTCGGCGGTCCTTACGGCAACATGAAATTCATGCCCACCGGCGGTATCAGCGCGCAGAACGCGGCGGAGTACCTTGCGCTGCCGAACGTGCTGTGCTGCGGCGGAAGCTGGATGGTGCCGGGGGGGCTCCTGGACGCCGGAGATTTTGACGCCATTGAGGCGCTGGCACGCGAAGCGGCGCAGATTGTAAAGAAATGATTTTGTAAAACGAAAAACAGGACAAAGCGCATCTGAAAACGCTTTGTCCTGTCTTCTTCATTTATGGGTGCGGTGTGAGCAAATCCCCAGCGTGTCGCGCCCGTATAAACTCCCCGTTGTCCTTCATCCCTTTTGGATCGGACACTTTCGTCACTTTCTGACAAAAGGTATCTTATCACATTCGCTTCCGTTTGTAAAGCCCCTTTTTAAACATTTTGCAAAAAAGCAGCAGAAAAGTTTTTATGAGATTTAGGAAATTTTAAAGAGCGTTGTCTGTACATTTCAAAAAGAGGCTCAATGTTTGAATTTCAAAGCCTGACGCGTCAGAGAGAAGATACCGGTCATGTATTCCTCGTGGATGTCCGCCTGCATACGGAAAACGGGCATGTGGTTTTCCGGGATGCTCTGCTTGCAGTAATCGATGATGTCTTTTTCGCGCACGTTCAAGGTGGCAGAGCCGGTGAGGAAGAGGATGTCCGGGTTCAAAAGTGCAATGGTGCACACGGCGGCAGTCTGCATCAGCGGCACGATATTCTCGCCGTGAATCATGCGCGAGACGGTCTCGACTTTTGTAGCGGTGGAGTTGATGAGCGGCAGACTGATGAGCTCGCCCGCATATTTTGTACTGCCGACGATGATGTGTCCGTCCACCACGGTGCCCGCACCGGCGCTGCGGTGGCTCGGCCAGTAGAGAACGGAAAGGGAGTACGGGTGGTCGCAGGGGTTGCGCACGTAAAAGCCGTAGGACGTGAAGTGCATGTCGTTTTCCGTGATGACCGTGATGCCGAGCTGTTCTTCGAGCACCTTCTTCGGGTTAAAGCCGTTTAACGCCGGGAACGCAAGGGATTCAATGTCGCCTTCGCGGTCGGTGACGCCGGAAATGCCGATGCCGACTGCGCGGATGAGCGGATCTGCCTGCACCATCTGTGTGATGAACAGCGTGAGATCCTCCGGCAGAATGTCGTTGAGCGGGCAGAATTTTTCCTGCAAGCTGTTTCCTTTTAAATCGCACACGCGCAGGGCGATGCCGCTCCTTTCCACGTCGTTATTAGCGGTATACAGGCACAAAATGTGCGCGTAGTTTGGGTTGATGGAAAAGCGGCGCGCGGGACGGCCGCCGTTCGATGCGGCAAAGGCGAGCTCCAGCACTTGTCCGTCGTCGATCATCTCGCCGAGGAGCGCCGTACAGGCCGCAAGGCTTAACCTGCATTGCTCGGCAAGCTCTTTTTTTGTGGCGAAATCCGTGTGGTACAGCGCGCTGCGCAGAGCGGCGAGGTTGTTCTGTTTTAAAGCGGCAGCGCCGCCGTGTTCTGTCATAATCGATTTCCTTCATTTCTGTTTCGGGCCGAGCCCGCATATTTTCAATACGAGCATATATTAGCATATAAAATGCATGATGGCAATGGATTTATGTTCCGATAAAAAATAAGTTCCGGGAATTCATGGATTTTTCATAGACAATGCGCGAAAACTGTGCTATACTCTAAATTACTAATGTAACGGAGTGATCATAACTTGGAGCAGAAAGCTTTTGAACTGATACAGGAAAAATTGCAGGCAGCGTTAAATGAGCAAGGCTTTGGCGAAGCTGTGGCGCTGGAGACCGACAACGGCCGCGGCGTGATGTTTACGACGGGCGAAGTGGCCTACGGCCTTTTCTATGAGACGAAGCAGCGGCGCTTTGTGCTGCGCAGCGCGACGATGAAGACCCCGAAGGAGCCGGGCGACTGGCGTCAGCTTTCCATGTGGCTGTTCGATGAAGGTGAAAACACCATGCAGGATGCGGAGAGCATCGCGAACGACTTTCTTGAGCTCGTGCAGGGCTCTAAGCGCCGCGAGCTCGTGCAGACCGCGAAGAAGCGCCGCAAGAAGGACGAAGAGAACAACGCGGATCCGCAGTTCTTCCTCAACCGCTTGGTGCCGGTGTTCCCGGAGCTGCGCGACGAAATGAACGAGGAACGCATCGTGTACGGTCAGGTGCGCACGGCACTGTTTGCTGCTGAGAAGGTTGCGCCGAAGTGTGAGAATCTTGCGAAGAACTATAAGGACAGCGAGCCCATGAAGCGCATGTGCACCATTTTCTGCGACATGTACGCCGCGGGTGATATGGACACCCGTGCAGTTATTCAGTTCGGCGTTCTGAATAATATTAAGGACGAGGCGGCCATCCGGAATATCATCGCGAACTTTACGGACGGCTGCGACCTGCAGAAGGTGTATAAGCACTCCAGAAAACTCATCGGCAAGAACATCAAGCCCGAAAAGGTAAAGAAGAAGGGCAAAAAGGTGGAGGCACGCCTGAGCAACTGAAAAACCGCATAAAATCTCAAAATAGCTCTTGACAGCGGCGTATATCCTATGCTATTATAGGTATACCTCAAGTTGGGGGCTATTTTTTTGCGCCCAAATTTTGAGGGAGGCTGGGAGAACATCCCAAATTTTTTCCGTAAAACGGGAGGTGCCGTCATGAGAGTAAAGGTCGTTTTAGCTTGCACTGAATGCAAACAGCGCAACTACAACACAAAGAAGAACAAGAAGAATGATCCCGACAGACTTGAGATGAACAAGTACTGCAGATTCTGCAAGAAGCACACGCTCCACAGAGAGACGAAGTAAAGCGAGGAACGAAGTTATGGCCGAAAAAGCAAAAAAAGAAAACGGCTTTGTTCGCTTTACGAAGAAAGCGGGAAAGTTTTTCCGCGACTGCAAGGGCGAGATCAAAAAGATCGTTTGGCCTACGCCGAAGAACGTTTTCAAAAATGTGGGTGTCGTTCTTGCGACGATCATCCTGCTTGGTCTCTTCATTTTCCTGCTGGATACCGTCTTCATGAATTTGCTGGGTCTCGTCATGCAAGTGGCGAAATAAGCAGCGCGAATGATCGCGCGTTTATTTGAGAAGCGGAGGAATC